>Ga0163215_100645_pt1 | contig 46655 bp, 45 predicted proteins | sample SynspAceP_FD_185934 | JGI IMG/M metagenome (GOLD analysis project Ga0163215, IMG submission 185934) | Saline lake microbial communities from Ace Lake in Antarctica - Synechococcus sp. Ace-P (Hybrid Assembly) | ecosystem: Environmental > Aquatic > Non-marine Saline and Alkaline > Saline | place...
CGGCACGTCTGCGCAAGTAGGGATGCACCATATCGCCTTGGATCGGTCCGGGCCGGACGATGGCCACCTGGATCACGAGGTCATAGAATTCACGCGGCTTTAGGCGCGGCAGCATATTCATTTGCGCCCGGCTTTCGACCTGAAAGACTCCGACGCTATCGCCGCGACACAGCATGTCATAGGTGGCCTTGTCGTCTTGTTCGATGCTGGCAAGGGTCAGCGTGCGTCCGTAATGGGCCTCAATCAGGTCGAACGCTTTGCGGATGCAGGTCAGCATACCAAGTGCGAGCACATCCACTTTGAGGATACGCAACTCGTCAATATCATCCTTATCCCATTCGATGAATGTTCGATCTGGCATGGCACCGTTGCCGATGGGGACCGTCTCGATTAGCTTCTTTTCGGTCAGGATGAACCCGCCCACATGCTGTCCGAGGTGACGCGGCATACCGATCATCTGATCGGCCAGTTTTATGGATCGGGCCATAAGCGGATCGTTGAGGTCTATCCCCGCTTGGGACGCCTCGCGCGCCCCAACCTCGCGCCCCCATGAGCCCCATATGGTTTTGGCCAAGGCGCTTGTGATGTCTTCGGACAGCCCCATGACCTTGCCTACCTCGCGCACAGCCATACGCGGGCGGTAATGGATCACCGTGGCGCATAACGCGGCCCGGTCACGCCCATATTTTTTGTAGATATGCTGGATCACCTCTTCGCGGCGCTCATGTTCGAAATCGACGTCGATATCAGGTGGCTCTTTGCGTTCCTCGCTAATGAAGCGTTCAAACAGAAGGTTGTTGGTGTTCGGGTCCACAGCCGTAATTCCCAGCACATAGCAGACGGCGGAATTGGCCGCTGATCCGCGCCCCTGACACAAAATAGGCGGTTTGCATTCGTATCGTGCATGGGTCACGATTTGGTGGATCGTCAGGAAATACTGCGCAATATCGAGCTTGTTGATCAGGGCCAGTTCCTTGCGCAAGGTCTGTTGGACTGTGTCTGGCACGCCACCGGGATAGCGCCATGCGGCCCCGGACCATGTCAGCTCGGCCAGATAATCCTGCGGCGTGCGCCCTTCTGGCACGGTCTCTCTGGGGTATTCATACGCAAGCTCGCGCAGGTCAAACTGGCACGCATCCGCCACGTCTCGCGCCGCCTTGATCGCATGCGGCCACTGCGCAAAAAGCTGGACCATCTGGGTCGGAGATTTCAGGTGCCGCTCGGCATTTGCGTTCAGCAAGAACCCTGCCTTCTGGATTGTTGTCTTGTGCAAGATGCAGGTCATCACATCCTGAAGGGGTCGCCGGTCCGGCGCGTGATAGTGGACGTCATTGGTCGCAAGGATGGAAAGACCATGCGTCTTGGCAAGTCGGTCCAGTCGATTGATCCGCCCCCTGTCATCGCCCAAATAGAGGTAGCTGGCCGCGATATGCTTGAGCGCGGGCAAGGCGCGTCTGAGGCGGTCAAAGCCAGCCTCGAACATGCCCAGCTTCGCACCGGGTAGCGCAATAAGGTGAACGCCCTCGCTGTGCTGGGCCAAGTCTTGCAGCGTAATATCGCATGCTCCTTTGAGCTGCCACACCCCCTCCGGGTCTGCCATCTTGCCCTTCGACAACAGCGTGCACAGCCGACCATATGCAGGGCGGTCGCGTGGGTAGGCGAGGAACTCTTCGCCCGTCACCAACTTCAAACGACACCCGATGATCGGTTTGATCTGCGCCTTCAACGCCTCGGCATGCAAGCGCACGACCCCGGCCATGGTGTTCAGGTCTGCGCATCCCAGCTTGTCATACCCTAAGGCGTGCGCGGTCGTGGCAAGATCGACAGCATCGGACGCCCCCCGCAGGAACGAGAAGCATGTCGTCACGCCCAATTCGACATAGGCTGCCTTGGGGTTTGGTTGGAAGCCATCCTCCTGGATAGTCCGCCGTGGGTGCTGGTGGTCAATTTCAGGCATGCAGACGCCCGCCCCGCAGATGAGGCGCTTGCTGGCAGAAGGTCCAGCCCATCACGCGAAACACCCATGCACAAACCAGCGCGGATCGCCCCCGCGCCCATCCTCGTGCAAACCTTCGCGGTAGAGCCAGAGACGCTGTCCGGACTGATCTTCAATCTTGAAATAGTCCCGCAACCGCGTGCTTGGGCGGTCTTTCCACCACTCCGGCGAGATCCGCTCTGGGCCAGAATACCGTGTGACGCGGTGGGTTTGGCGTCGCCAGACGAATTGAGCAGGCGGACCTTCTGGCACGGCATAAAGCACGCGCACCTCTTCTGGGTGGTCAAACAATCGCAAGGGTCGTTCTTTGAGAACAGTCTCTTCTGCCTCGCCCAAACTTGCCAGAGCCGCCTCATACCGCTCGGCACGCTCAGGAATATGGCTGGCATATGCGACAGGGCGGGTGATGGCGCGAGAACCAAACTTTGCACTGAGGCGGTCCACCAACCGCGTCAAATGAAGATCCTCATCCGATCCGCCATCTAGCCGGTTTTGAATGGCCTGCATGTCCTCCAAGCCACCGGCCTCGAGCGTGATGAGATCGAAACCGAAGCCCGGATCAATCCGATCCAGTTTGTCCCGAAACAGGCTGTGCAAGTGGCTTGGGTCGCGGGTGATCGCAGAGGTCGCTACCTCGACATGGCTGATCTCGCCGTCGGTGCGGTAGACTTGCAAATGCAGGCGGCGGCAGCCTTGATCAGCCTGCTCAAGCGCCGCGCACAGGTCCTCACATAACTCTGGCAGATAGGGGCTGGGATCAAAGATCGACTCTGCCAAATGGCTTTGCACACGCAAACGCGGCGCGGCGTCTACACTTGCAACCGGCTCGGCCAGTTTGCCTAAGGCCTGATCGAGGCGCATCATAGGATTGGCCTCCAGCTGCGCTCTCACAAACCGCCGGGCCAGCGACACGCGCGGCACATCCATAACCGAACCGATGGTTTTCAGGCCCAAGCGTCGTAACAGAGTGACCGTTTCGCTGTTCAACCGCAGCCCTGCGGCGGGCAAGCCGCGCAATCGGTCCGCCACATCACCCGCCGTGCAAACCGAGCGGACGGGGCCAAACCGCGCCAGCGCCCATGCCGCGCCCCATGTCGGTGCGACGGCAAGCTGCGCCCGTATCCCCAGCAAAGATAGTTGCGCTTCCATGTCCACCAGCATCGCCGCTTCTCCGCCCGACAGGTGATCTGATCCGGTGGTATCAAGGATCATGCCGTCGTCGGCGTCGCGCACGCTCCAAGGGCACCAGCGTCTTGCCCAAAGAACAAGCCGGTCGAGCGCGGCCCTATCACCCGCGATATCCGCGTAGCCGACCTGCAATTCGGGACACACTGCGCGCATATCCACAATGCGCGCACCTTGGTTGATCCCGCTGGCGCGCGCGGTTCGATTGGCCGCATAGACCACCGGACCATGATGCCCCTCACGCGCCAACACAAAAGGCACATCATCCAGCGGCGCGTTGCTCTGCCGCTCGGACATGCGCTGCCAGCGTTCCATCGCGAACTGGGGCAGTGAGATCGACACGATCCGCCGCCCGGTCATAGCTCGCCACCCATTGCCCCGGTTTTGATCGACGCGACCGGAACAGATCGAGCGACCAACGTGGCAAACCGGGGGCTTGCCCGTCGTCGGGATGCGGTGCAGCAGGCACTGAGGCCACGCGCCACCTGTCGCGCGCAGCACTGAGGTCTGGGGAGGCCGCGCGCCTTATCAGCCAACATGGGACGCCTGAAGCCTCTGCGCGTATTGCCAGTCGCTTGCTTGCTGTGAAGCTGAGAGCAGGCGGATCGCCCCACACCTCGCCAATCACTGCGCCCAAAGCTTTGCATCGCAATCCATCCTCCATCGCCCAAAGCACGTCTGCCGCGCGAGACAAATCCACCATGATCACCTGCCGATTGATGCCGAACCGTGTCAGATAGGGTCGCCCTGCCTCTTTGCGGGACAAGCGGTCTTGCACCCAAAGAAGCGGAGCCTGTCCTTGCCCCAATCGGGCCAGAATAAAGCCGATGGACGCAGCATCCGTGACCTTCTCAGGAAAGACCTCTGACAGCGTGTGTGCCACTTGGGTAGATGGAGACGATCCAAGGGTTTTGAGCCGCAATGCGGTCATTGGTGAAACTCCGAATCTGTTAAGTGTTCTTTATTTGCTCTAAGACATCTTGCTGTTTTGGTCAAATAACTGATCGAGCACGGTGCCCCCCTCTTAGGCCATAGTAAGGTCTTATCAGAAGGATTGGACTTGAGGCAGGCAAGGCAGTTCCGTAGCCTTGAGACATGACAAAACGCGACCCCATCAAGTATTTTCACAGCAGCCCGGAGGTCATTCGCCTGGCGGTTATGATGTATGCTCGGTTTCCGCTCTCGCTGCGGAATGTTGAGGATCTGCTGCACGAGCGCGGCATCGACATCAGTCACGAAACTGTTCGATTTTGGTGGAGCCGTTTCGGCCCGATGTTCGCCGCTGAAATCCGCCGCAAACGAGTGCAGCAGATGCGGTCGTATTCGAACTGGCCGTGGCCTTAGAGCCAATGAGGGAGAGGCTTGCGGAAATCCATCGGGGCTCGCGGCGACGATATATCGGGCCGCATAAAGAAGCCGGATATACGTCAGCAATCGTGATCTCGAAACCAGACCAAAAAGAGCGTTGCAATAAGGTGGGGTCCATATACGTCCACACATGACACCACCGTCCAGCGCCCTTAGGCTAGAAACCAGCCCTTGATCACACTACACGACACAGAGCTGGCTGAGGGCGGCTTGATGGATTCAACTGGACGAATCTGACCAAGGAAACGTCCAATGCCGAACCGAGCCATTACCGCCCTCATGGGAATACTGCGCCCCGAGATTGACCTAAGCAAGAGCCGTCTGGAGACGCTGTGCCTGATGGTGCTCGGCATGGTTAGCGCGCGGAGTGTGAACCTCAGTCATATCGCGTGTGAGCGCCCCGGAACGGTGCAGACGGCATCGACCTATCGGCGGCTGCAGCGCTTCTTCCAACATGTCCGTCTGGACGAAGACTGGGCGCTGCCGTTGTCGATCCGATTGCTGGGGCAGCACGGATCGTGGCTGCTCGCACTCGACCGCACGAACTGGTAAATCGGCAAGACCGAGGTAAATTTTCTCGTGCTTGCGCTCGTCACCCGTCGGTTCCGGGTGCCCCTGATCTGGACCGTGATCAAGGGGCGCGGCTGCTCCGACACAGCAATGCGCATCGCCTTGATGAAGCGCTATCTCGCATATTTTCCGGCGAAGACTGTCCGCCTTCTTCTGGCCGACCGTGAATTCGTAGGCGCCGACTGGATGGAATTCTTGTGTGAAAACAATATCCCCTTTGCCATCCGGATCAGAGACAACCTCCGCATCACCACCCAGGAGGGGCATGACCTCACCCTGCGGGTCCGATTGCGCCAAGCTCGGCGAAGCCGGGTCTTTCGAGCCCGTCTCGGCAGCCGAGATGACACCGCCTCGGGCAACGCCCCGCTTCTGACCATCGCTGCCAAGCCGCTCAAGGATGACTGGTTGATCGTGGTCACCAACGTCGAGGCGGATACCGCACTTCGCACATACCGCAAACGCTGGGCGATCGAATGCCTGTTCGGCGATGCCAAGACCCGCGGCCTCAACATAGAGGACACGCGCCTTACTGATCCGCGCAAGCTCGGCCTGCTCATGTCGCTTACGGCCTTGGCCATCGCCTGGGCCGGTCGAACCGCTGCTGACAAGCTTGGAAAGCAAACTCCGACACGAAAAAGCCACGGCTATTACTCCAAATCCTTCTTCCGGATCGGCTTCGACCACATCCGAAACCGGCTCAGAACGGACCCTCTTGAGGCAATCGCACCATGGCGCAGGATAACTCAGAAACAAAAAATAGCGGCGGGAGTCGTGTAGTGTGGCCCTTGATACAATGCACTGAATTTAACCTTTAAGCCCAAGAACATGCCTCTATTCGGGGCCAGAGATCGTCAAATTCCCGCCCTTTCGAGTGCGCGGAACGGCTGCGGTCAGTTTAACGCATTGGCAATATTTGCGTAAGTGATGGGGGGCCAGTTCACCCAGCCCCATCGCTTACATATTTGCTTAGGTTACGGTGCAACTCGAAGTGCCACCAAACCCTAACCAACCTCGCTGGCCTCATCGACCCACTCCGACCATTTACTCATCATCTCGGTGCGCTGCGCCAAGTATTGCGCGGAGTTATAGGACGCGCGCGTCTGGTTCCTCTCAGCATGGGCGAGCTGCGCCTCGACCCAATCCCCGTTGAACCCCATCTCGTTGAGATTGGTCGAGGCCGTACTGCGGAAGCTGTGAAGCGTGTGCCTCTGAGAGTAGCCGACCCGGTGGATGATATCATTCAAACCGCCCCCGGTCATGGGCCCATGAATGCCAGTCCTGACTGCGGGGAAAATCAATTCCGGATGCCCGTGGGACGCCCTGATCTCGCGTAAGATCATAATCGAGGCTTGCGACAAGGGCACGATGTGCTCGGACGACTTACGGCCCTTCATGCGCTCGGCAGGGATCGACCAGAGCCGCGCGTCCCAATCAATCTCGCGCCAATGCCCGCACACCAACTCCGTGGGCCGCAAAAACACATGCGCCTGCAACCTGATTGCTGCAAGAGCGCGCGGGCTTGATCTTTCGGCCCCTGCAATGTCCCGCATCAACTTGCCAAACCCGTCCTTGTCGGTGATCGCCGGATGATGCTTGGCTGTGTAACTTGGCACCACTTTTGACAACCTATAGGCGGGGTTTTGGTCGATCATCCCCCAACCTTCCGCGTAGTCCATGACTTGCCCGAAGACCCTGCGCACCTCATTGGCCGTTGCGATCCGGTCGGCAGCGATCTCGCGCTCAAGAACCGGGCGCACATCTGAGGCTCCGATGTCCTGTACCCGCTTGCCGCAGAGCGCCGTGTCCAACTTCCGGACCATGATCCTGAGACGAGATGCAGTTTGGCGCGCGAACCCCTCGCGCTCCCTCAGTTTGAGGTAATCCTGAGACACGTTATCCCACAGCTGTGCGGTATCCGTGACCGGGGCTTTTGCCACCTTGGCGCGGGCCTTCGCGTGGGCCTGAGCGAGCATCGGATCTTCGCCTCGCGCGATCTGCAAGCGCGCCGCCTCGCGCCGATCCCGCGCGTCGGTAAGGCTGATCTCGGGAAAGGCCCCAAAGCTGATCGTCTTCCGCTTGCCGCCGATCCGGTAGTCCATCCTCCACAAGACGGACCCGCTCGGCTTCACCATCACGTAGAGGCCGCGATCATCGGCGCGCTTGAACGGCTTCTCTGCGGGACGAAGATTGCGAAGCGTAGTGTTGTTCAGTGGCATGACTGTATTGCTCCCGATCATCGTGACGGTATCGCTCTAGAATACCGTCAATTCGTGTGGGTCAGGGTGAACCAGTATGGTCCAACATGGCACAGTAGACTTGATGCGACAGGGGCAATACGTCAAGAAAAAAGGGGTTTTAGACCCATATGGACCACTATGGATCAATCTCTAAGACGATTTTTGTTTTTCTGCGAAAAATCGTAAAGAGAGGGTGCCTGAGTCGGATTAAGATATTGTGAAGATGGAGGGGGTCATTTCCACGCAAGCACCTCAATTCCCACCGCCCTAGAACGCCTCGGGCTTGGCCTCGCGCGCCATATGATCCAGCACTGCGTTCACGAACTTCGGCTCTTTGCCTTCCGGGAAGAACGCCCGCGCCACATCTACATACTCGGTGATCACAACCTTTGGCGGCGCACCCCCCTCGATCAACTCAGCTCCGGCTGCCCGAAACAGCGCCCGCAACGTCGGATCAATCCGCGCAATCGGCCATTTGGCCACCAACGCACGATCCGTCATCTGGTCGATCTTGGCTTGCCAGTTCTCCGCATCGCGCACCAGCTTGCGGAACAGATCGAGGTTGCCCTCGGCCATTTCCTCGCCGTCCTCAAGCTGGGCAGCACCAAAGCGGAAGTCTTCAAACTCGCGCAGCACTTTATCGACAGCCGTCTCGCCTGCTTCCATCTGGAACAGCGCTTGGACCGCATAAAGCCGCGCCGCCGATTTCATCTGCCGCTTCTCGTCTGAACTTGGCTTGCTCATGCCCGGGTGTTCTCCGCCATCAAGATTGTCTCTGCCGCAGGTTTGAAACCCACGCCCTTTGTGGCTAGTCCCCACCGACGTTGCAGTGCCAGCAAATGCAGCGCCGCAGCCGCAGCCCCGCCGCCCTTGTTTTGACCTGCCGGATCAGCGCGCGCCCAAGCCTGATCGTGGGTCTCGACCGTCAAGATACCGTTGCCGAGCGCTGCCCCTTGCAGGCTTAGCAGCGTCAATCCGCGCGAGCTGTCATTGCATACCGTGTCGTAATGGGTCGTCTCGCCCCGGATCACGCAGCCCAAGGCTACGAATCCGTCAAAATTGCTCATCCGAAACGCGGTTGCAATCGCGGCTGGCACCTCAAGTGCGCCGGGCACCTCGACTAACTCATGGGTTGCACCTGCCGCCTCGATCGCCGCTTGCGCACCTGAAACAAGCCCATCGGCGATGTCCTTGTAATAGGGTGCCACCACGATCAACAGCTTGGTGGGTTTGTCCATCTTCGGCGTCTCTAGGACGTGATGCGCGGGGCCTGCCATGGGTCAGCCTTTCAGGGTTGGAATTTTGCGGGTGCCAGTGATGTTGAGGCCGTATGCCTCAAGCCCGATCACCTTCGGCGTTGGCGAATTGGTCAGCAAGATCAGCTCCGACAGCCCGAGCGAGGACAATATCTGCGCGCCCAGCCCGTATTGCCGCAAGGTTTGCGGCGATACGGAATCCTCGGCCACAATCTTCATCGTAGTATCGCGCAGCAGCACGACAACACCGCGCCCCTCGTCGGCCACAAGCTGCATCGCGTCGCCAAACTCGTCCGCGCGCCCCGGCCCGCCCGTGCCGATCACGTCAAGCATAGGGTCCATCGCGTGCATCCGCACAAGCACCGGCTCAGGCGTCGAGATATCGCCTTTGATCAGCGCGATATGCTCGGACCCTTGGGTCTCGTCGGAATAGATCCGCATGGTCCACTCGCCGCCATATTCGGACGTCACCAGTGTTTCCTGCGCCACCTTCACCAAGTTATCATGGCGACGACGATAGCCAATCAGGTCGCTGATCGTGCCGATCTTAAGCGCGTGCTTTTGTGCAAACGCGACCAGATCCGGCAGGCGCGCCATGGACCCGTCTTCGTTCATGATCTCGCAGATCACGCCCGATGCGTTCAGACCCGCCAATCGCGCAATGTCTACGGCAGCCTCCGTATGCCCGGCCCGCACCAGCACACCGCCATCGCGCGCACGCAGTGGAAACACATGGCCCGGCGTGGCAATATCGGCCGCCGTCTTGCCCGCATCAATCGCAACGGCAACCGTGCGTGCGCGGTCATGCGCCGAAATCCCCGTCGACACGCCATCACGCGCCTCAATCGACACGGTAAAGGCCGTCTCATGGCGCGACGAATTATACGACGCCATCAAGGGCAGCCCGAGCGCATCAACGCGCTCGCCGGGCAGCGACAGACAAATTAGCCCGCGCCCGTGCATTGCCATGAAGTTTATCGCCTCGGGCGTGGCCATCTGCGCCGGGATCACCAGATCGCCTTCGTTCTCGCGGTCCTCATGGTCCACCAGAACAAACATCCGTCCATTGCGCGCATCCTCGATGATCTCCTCAATCGAAGACACGGCATCGCTCCAATCGGTTTCCACCGGACCTGGGGTTTCAAACGTCATTGGGGCATCCTCTCGGGGCAGCGCAACTCTCGCGGTGTCAGTTAGCCCAAGCGCCTCGCAATGACCAGACGGGCCGACGGTCACACCGCTGCGTTTTCAGGGTTCCAAAAATACTCTCAACCAGCTTCCGCCAAACGCGCCACATAGCGAGCCAGCGTGTCGATCTCAAGGTTGACCAAATCGCCCTCGGCGACATCCCCCCAGTTCGTCACCTGCCGCGTATGCGGGATCATGTTGATCCCAAAGGTGCGCCCGGCAACCTCGTTCACGGTCAACGACGTGCCATTCAGCGCGACAGAGCCTTTGGAGGCGATGAACTTCGCCAACCCCTCGGGCGCTTCAAACGATACCCGCGTGCTGTCGCCTTCAGAGGTCAGGCTCAGCACCTTTGCGACCCCGTCCACATGGCCCGACACGATATGACCGCCCAGCTCGTCGCCGACCTTCAGGGCGCGCTCGAGGTTGATGCGCCCCCCCAAGGCCCACGCAGGCAGGTTCGTCTTCGAGACCGTCTCAGCCGACACCTCCACATCAAACCACGCGCCCCGATCCGACGCGCCGCGCGCTATCACCGTTAGGCACACGCCGTCACACGCAATCGACGCGCCAATATCGATACCGCCCGCCACATAGCCACTGTCGATGCGCGCGCGCAGATCGCCGCGTTGCTCAAGCTCGGTGATGGTGCCGATGTCGGTGATGATGCCGGTGAACATAGGGTGCCTCGCTTTCTCGCCTTGCAGGCAATCTAATCGCCCCGGTGGTCGCCACAAGCGCGAAATGGACTGCGGTTTTATCGACACTTCCCATGATCCGGCACGGATTTGTGCCGCTGAGGACACAGTTTTGCCCGATCCTGTGGATAACATCACAGAATTAGAATGACTTTTCCGGCCGGATCACGGTCTAACACAAGCGCCGGGGGGCGTCGTTATGAGTAAAAGAACGGACGTCATGGGTAAGAGTAAAGGTGCAGGCCGCGCATTCTTGTTTCTGCAAGGACCGCACGGGCCGTTTTTCGCGCAAGTCGCCGGTCAACTTCGCAAGACCGGGGCCGAGACATTCCGCGTGGGCTTCAACAGTGGCGACCGTCTGTTCTGGACCGGCGGAGGGTATCTGCCGCACAGAGGCAGCGCCGACGATTGGCCCGACGCCTTCACCGCGATGCTGGCCAAGCACGCGATTACCGACATCGTTTTGTATGGCGACACCCGCCCCGTCCATGCCCGCGCCATCGAGATTTCCCGCGCCCAAGGCGTGATGGTCCATGTCTACGAGGAAGGCTACCTGCGCCCCCATTGGGTCACCTATGAGCGCGGCGGGGCCAACGGTTTTTCCAGGCTCATGGACACACCCCTGGACGAGATGCAGGCAGCCCTTGCCAAAATCGACCTAGAGCTTCCCGCGCCACCTGCCCGTTGGGGTGATCTGCGCCAGCACGTGTTCTACGGTGCCACATATCACGCCGCCGTTTTGGTCGCGAACTGGGGCTACCGCAACTTCCGGCCCCATCGCAGCCTGACCGTGGCACAAGAATTCCGCCTCTATATCCAGCGCCTTTTGTTGATGCCGTTCCAAGCGGTCGAGCGGTTCATCGCCACCCAGCGCATCAAGCATGGCGGTTTTGCCTACCATCTGGTGCTCTTGCAGCTGGAACATGACGCGTCGTTTCAGATGCACGGGCCCTTCGAGACAATGGCAGCATTCCTTGAGACCGTCGTCAAAGGCTTTGCCGAGGGCGCAGAAAATCACCACCACCTCGTGTTCAAAGCCCATCCGCTTGAAGACGGGCGCGCAGGCATTCCCGGAACGCTACGCCGCTTGGCGCGTGCCCACGGCATTTCCAACCGTGTCCATTACGTGCGCGGCGGCAAACTGGCCGAGCTGCTCGATCACACCCGCAGTGTGGTTACCGTAAACTCCACCGCCGCCCAACAAGCGCTCTGGCGCGGCCTGCCGATCAAGGCGTTTGGCAAAGCGGTCTATTCCAAGCCTGAGTTTGTGTCCGACCAAACCCTGCCTGCGTTCTTCGCCCATCCCCAGCGCCCCGACAGCAAGGCCTACCGCGACTACCGGCATTTCTTGATGGAAAGCAGCCAAATCACCGGCGGGTTTTATGCCGCGCGCGCGCGTCGCCGCCTGCTGCGCCAAGTGGTCGATATGATGCTGGCACCCGAGGATCCCTATGACGCACTCACCCTCGGGACCGCGCCACCACGCCACCATTTGCGGGTCGTCCCAAAGTAGAACCCAGATGTGGTATGCAAAGCCGAAGTTCAACGCCGACGCACATGCCCACTGGCAATAAGTCCAACAATCCTGTAGGATTAAAAGAAAAACTTAAGGCAGAATTCGAGCAAGGAGCTAGCCTTTGACATCGCGGAACATCTGGACAGGAGCCCGAGTGGGTGTCCTCAGCCTGCTTGTGCTGACGACGGTTGCGGCCTGTGGCTTGCCCCGTTCCGGCCCCAACAAGCGTGAGATTTTCTCCAGCTCGGTGCAGCGGGAAGGCGATGCGTTCGTCGTCTCCGTCACCGACCGGGTAGCGCGCGCCACAGCCGTCGCCCCTGCGTTCGGCTTCCCGCAATCCCTGCTCAGCGCGGGCGCAATCGGCAGTGACACGATCCGCCCCGGCGACACGCTGGGCCTGACGATCTGGGAGAATGTTGAAGACGGACTACTTGTGGGCACCGGCCAGAATGCCGCCGTGCTGGAAGAGGTCCAAGTCGACGGCGCAGGCTTCATCTTCATCCCGTATGCAGGTCGTATACGCGCCGCAGGCAACACGCCCGAAGCCCTGCGCGGCGTCATCACACGCCAACTCGACACCCAAACGCCCGACCCCCAAGTCCAAGTGCGCCGCCTCGCCGGAGACGGCTCGACCGTCACGCTTGTCGGTGGTGTGGCCCAGCAAGGCGTCTACCCGATCGAGCGTCCAACCCGCACCCTGACGGCCATGCTAGCGCGTGCAGGCGGGATTGTGGGCGAGCAGCAAATCACCACCGTGACCCTGAACAGGGGCGGTTCGCAGGGCAAAGTTTGGCTGTCGGATCTCTATGACAATCCAGAACTGGACATTGCTTTGCGCCCCGGCGACCGCATTGTTCTGGCCGAAGACACCCGCGCTTTCGTCGCCCTTGGCGCGACCGGCACCCAAAACCGCGTGCCCTTCACGGCGCAGACATTGTCCGCCATCGAGGCCATTGCCCAAGTCGGCGGCCTGAACACCAACCTCGCCGATCCGACAGGCGTGTTCGTGTTCCGCAACGAGCCTGAAGAAATCGCCAAGCAAATCCTTGGGCGCACCGACATCACCGGCACCCAGCGCTTTGTTTATGTGCTGGACCTGACGCGCCCCATGGGCATGTTCCATGCGCGCGACTTCGTGATCCGCGATCAGGACACCGTCTATGTGACCGAGGCCCCGTTCGCGGTCTGGGATAAGACTCTGACGTCGATCACTGGCTCGCTTAGCACCGCTGGTGCTGTGCAATCGCTTAACGGGAACTGATATGGTGCAGGCAGGTGCGCACCAGCGCCTGTGTCTGACCTCGCTCAGTCATCTGCGTGACAAACGTCTGCGGCGCGTGCTTGCGCTCGCCGGATATGATCTGCGCTTTGGCTGGCCACGCTCAGGCGACGGCATCGCGGTCTGGGGCCACCGCCCGACCGCCAAACGCGGCGAGGCCTTGGCAGCACGCACAAACGCCCCCCTCATCCGTATCGAGGACGCGTTCCTACGCTCGATCCATCCCGGTCGCGCGGGCGAGCCGCCCATCGGCCTGATCCTCGACAAACGCGGCATGTATTACGATGCGCGTCAGCCCAGCGATCTGGAAGTGCTGCTGACCGAGCATCCCTTTGATGACACCAACCTTCTGAACCGCGCCCGTGCAGGCATCCACGCCCTACGCAGCGAACATATCAGCAAATACAACGCGTTTCATCAAAGCGCCCCCCTGCCCGAGCCCGGCTACGTGCTGGTTATCGATCAGGCCCGCGACGATGCCTCGATCCGGCTGGGCGGAGCCAACGCGCTGCATTTCGCCGAAATGCTGACGGAGGCTCAGCTAGAGCACCCCAAAGCCCGCATCGTCATCAAGGGCCACCCTGAGACCCGCGCAGGCTTCCGCAAAGGCTATTTCGGCCCGGAAGATGCGCAAGGCCGTATCAGCTATCTCAGCGATCCGGTCTCGCCTTGGGGGCTACTGGAGGGGGCTGTTGCAGTCTATGTCGTGACCTCGCAATTGGGGTTCGAGGCCGTGTTGACAGGCCACCGCCCGCAGGTTTTCGGCCAGCCGTTCTATGCCGGATGGGGCTTGACCGAGGACCGCATCGACGTGCCCCGGCGGGGGCGTGCGTTGACCAAGGCGCAGCTTTTCGCAGGCGCGATGCTGCTCTATCCGACATGGTATGATCCGGCGCGGGATCGGTTGGCTGGGTTCGAGGACAGCTTTCGCGCCCTGTCGGCCAGTGCGCGGGCCTGGCGCGAGGACCACACCGGATCGGTCGCCATGGGCATGCGGCTGTGGAAACGCGGGCACCTGCGCCGGATGTTTGGGCGGATCACATTTGACGACAAGCGCGCCGTTCAGACGGCGCAGGCACAGGGTCAACCGCTCCTGATCTGGGCCGGAAAGCTCACCGATGATCTGGTGAATGACGCCGCCGCCGCAAAGGTGCCGCTGCACCGGGTGGAGGACGGGTTTCTCCGCTCCAAAGGCCTCGGGGCCGCCCTCGTCGCGCCACTGTCGTTGGTCCGCGACCAAAGCGGCATTTACTACGATCCAACCGGGCCCAGCGATCTGGAGGCAGCCATCGCGCAAGCCGCCAAAGCCCCGCCCGAGGCGCTGCACCGCGCCCGCGATCTGCGCGACCGGATCGTGGAACTGGGCCTGAGCAAATATAACCTCAAGACCGCCGCAGCTTTGCCGAACGTCCCAGAAGGTCGCCCGGTCATCCTCGTGCCGGGCCAAGTTGAGGACGACGCCTCCATCCGCCTCGGCGCGGGCAAAATCCGCCGCAACGCCGATCTGCTGGCCGCCGCGCGCGCCGCTTCCCCCGACGCTTACGTGATCTACAAACCGCATCCCGATGTCGAAGCGGGCCTGCGACCGGGCAAATTGACCGCCATCGAGGAAGCCCCCGCAGACCATATCGCGCGCCACAGTGATCCGAGCGCCCTGCTGGCGATCAGCGGCCGCGTCTGGACCATGACCTCCGCGCTGGGGTTCGAGGCGCTTATGCGCGAGGTAGCTGTGACAACGCTCGGCACGCCCTTTTACGCCGGATGGGGCCTGACCGAGGATCGTGATCTGCACGCCAAGGCCGCTGCGCGACGGACCGCACAACCCAGCCTCGACGCGCTGGTCCACGCCGCGCTGATCGCCTATCCACGCTACATCGATCCGGTGACCAAATTACCGTGCAGCCCTGAGGTGATCGTGGATCTGCTGGCCAGCGGCACCCTACCGCCACCGGCTCCGGGCCATCGAGTTCTGTCGAAATTGCAGGGCGCGCTCGCCTCTCAAAGCTGGCTCTGGCGTTAGGCTTTGCGCCAAATGCTCATGCTATCGGCCCCGATCCGGCGCGTGCTGATCAACTCAAACCGCCGGGCCTCGGCCAAGGCTGCAATCCCCATGCCCCCCAGTGCCGGACGCCCCTCGGCCCCCAGCGCGAGGCCTGCTTGGAACAGCACCAGATCATCGACGAGACCCGCACCAAGCAGCGCTGCACCAAGCCCCCCCCCGCCTTCGCAATACACCCGCGTCAGGCCTTCGCGGCCCAGCATCGCAAGCATACCGACAGGATCAAGATTACCGTCAGCCCCAAGCGGGCTTTCCAGCAAACGCACCCCGGCGTCGCGCAAAACCGCCTTGCGAGCCTCCGGCGCATGCGCCCCATGCACCATCCAAACTGGCCCCTGATCGACGCTTTGCGTCAGCCGTGACGGCACCGGCAGATCGAGGTTTCGACTGGCCACAATCCGCAGGGGCTGGCGCGCCACACCGAGGTCGCGCACCGTTAATGTCGGGTCATCCGCACGCGCCGTGCCTGCCCCAACGAGCACCGCATCATGGGTTGCGCGCAACGCGTGGCCTTGGCGGCGGGCGTCCGGTCCGGTGATCCACTGGCTCTCGCCGCTGGCCGTGGCAATGCGCCCGTCGAGGGAGGTTGCAAGCTTTAGGGTCAGCATCGGGCGGCCTAAGGTAACGCGAGACAGGAACCCGCGCTGGTCCAACGTGGCCTCGGAAAGTCCAACGCCTTCAATGACTTCGACACCCGCTGCGCGCAGCATCTCTAGCCCGCGCCCTGCAACCCTTGGGTCAGGATCCCCAAGTGCCACGACCACGCGGGACACCCCGGCTGCGATCAAGGCCTCGGCACATGGCGGGGTTTGGCCGTGATGGGCGCAAGGTTCCAACGTGACGTAAACCGAGGCCCCCCGTGCCGCCGCGCCTGCTTGGGCAAGTGCGACCGCTTCGGCATGGGGACGACCACCGGGCTGGGTCCAGCCGCGCCCGACGATCCGGTCGCCTTGCACGATCACGCAGCCCACGGCGGGGTTTGGCCAGACGCGCCCGAGCCCGCGCCGCCCGAGGGCGCGCGCGAGTGCCATGAACCGCATATCGCGGTCCGCGCCCATCGGGCTTAGCTTTCCGGTGTGGGGGGGCGCAGTTCCGAGACGAAGTCTTCGAAATCGTCAGCCGCCTGGAAGTTCTTGTAAACGCTGGCAAACCGCACGTATCCGACGGTGTCGATACGGGCCAAAGCCTCCATCACGATCTCGCCGATGGATTTTGACGGGATGTCCGTCTCGCCCATACTTTCCAGCCGTCGCACGATGCCCGAGATCATTTGATCCAAGCGTTCGGCCTCGACAGGGCGTTTCTGCATGGCGATACGGATCGAACGCTCGAGTTTATCGCGGTCGAAATCTTCGCGTTTTCCGTTGGTTTTTACCACAACGAGGTCGCGCAATTGCACGCGCTCATACGTGGTGAAGCGTCCACCGCAGGCCGGGCAGAAGCGCCGTCGCCGGATGGCAACATGGTCCTCGGCAGGGCGGGAATCCTTCACTTGCGTATCGGTATTTCCGCAAAATGGGCAACGCATGGGCTGATCCTCGGGGTATCGATGTTTTTATCCACAGGCACTATAGGCCAGACGCTAGGGATTGGGTAGAGGGGAATTTGCGCCGCGAGGGGTGGGGTGTTTGGGGCAAATATTAACACAAATCGCGCGATTTTGCCGATTTCGGGGGAAACCCCTTATTTTGTTGGATTTGGCACGTCGGTATCACGTCGGTATTACGTCAGTATTGCGGTGGTGCGAAGGTCTGTAGAGAGCCAAAAGGTTAACGCCTTGGCGTCTCAGAAAATCGCGTCGCCCTGCTGGTCGATCAACTGCTTGGCTTTCAAAAGCGATACCTCATTGGCCTGCTCGACACTGCCGAAGCTGTCGGCGCGGATCATGCGGTGGGTCTTGGTCTGACCGTCCACATCCTTCTCGATCCGGGCCCCAATACGAAACTGGCCGCCATCTTTGACCGGATCGGGATAGATGCGGAAGCCGTTATGAATTTCCGGGATGGGCTCGGATTTGGGCGAGCCGCCGAAGAGTTTGGAGAGGAATGACATGGGTTCACCTTGGCGTGTGTCGGGTTAGTAGTGGTAGCGGCATTGGATGATGAGTATTTCGCGGTCGGTAACGCGGTAAATGAGCCTGTGTTCGCGGTTGATGCGCCTTGACCAATAGCCCGACAGATCGTTCTTGAGCGGCTCAGGCTTCCCAGTGCCCTCAAACGGATGGCGCTGGCATTCGGCAATCAGGCCGTGGATTTTACGGGCGATAGATTTGTCATTGCGCTGCCAGTGCAAATATTCGTCCCATGCTTTGGGGTCGAAACTGACGATCATTCCTTAGCCATGGCTTCAAGCTCCGCCATGGTTTTTGTGATGACATCTCCGGCTTCGACCCTAGCGATAGCCTCACGCAGAGCTTTGGCATTGGCCGGGGAAGACAGAAGGTAAGCCGTTTCATCGAGCGACTCGTAGTCTTCGACCGACACCATTAGCACGGGCTTGCCGTTGGCGCGGGTGACGAGAAGCGGCTCGTGGTCGTCGTTGACCTTGTCCATGAGGGCGGACAGGTTCTTGCGCAGGTCGGTGGAGGTTGTGTGTTTCATGGGGATTAGTGTACGGGATTGCGTACGTGGGTGCAAGGTGAGATGGCGGGCCGTAGGGCGGGATTAATCCCGCCGTTGCGAGCCGATGTGGAGGGGTTTGGCGGGGTGAACCCCGCCCTACGGACCAAATTTCCGCGATCCCACCATTGTCTGGCTATTGCCGAAGCGCAAAGGCCGAGTAGTACACACCAAGTCTCGACCCAGTCCCAACCGCATAGACGGTATCATCTGGTGACAAGATCGCGCCCAACTCAGCCGGGCGTCCGCATAAGTTGTTGAGCAGGAAAGGCATATCCTTGACTTCAATCGACTTTCTGCAGAATCTGGGCCCATGGTCATTGGGATCGCCGACAGTAAACGGCAGCCTGACCTCTTCAGACACCACCGCAGCATGAACCATCGGCACTGTGCAGATCACAACCAAATATCCCGCGCCCCACAATACGATGAACCCGAGAACTGTTAGAAAACTAAGCTTAACTGCCCCGATATTGGCTTGCTTTGGGTTGGTCTTAACCAGATAGGCAAACCCGCACGCCCCAATCAGGCCGGCGAACCAACCGAAGGCTACACCGTGCATCCCATATTCCCTAGCCCAGCTTTCGGCGGGGATGAAGTGATAGCCTGCTATGCGAAGGTAGAAGAACGCCCCACCTCCGAAGAACAAGATGCTGAGTGCTATTCCAATGGGTTTTCTCATGGGTCAGTTGTCTTTCGATGTGGCGGGTTTGGAGGGGTTTGACGGGGTGAACCCGACCCTACATTCTGAGCACTCGGGGAGGTCTTTGCGCTGTCTGGGCAGTCTCATTGCCGATGAGGGACAAGAACGTGCCTGCCACTTCAAACACCGCCTCCCGCGACGTTGGCACCGTCAGCACAGCGATCACGACCATGCCCGCTAGCCCGACATGGTTGAGGTGCCTGGCAAAGGGTTGTTTGCGGGTCTTGTGTCGAAATCGCGCCTGACCGGCTTTCGCCCCCAGATACCCGCCAAAAAAGGCGGTCATGAGCAATGTGCTTTCCGCAATGCGCCAGTCGCCGCGCACGGCTCGGGCCTTGTCGATGCCGAATTGCGCGAAGGCGAGCAGGTTCATGGCAATGAAGGCGCTGGCAAGCACGGTCATTGGTGTGGAGGCGAGAGCGATCAGATGTTCCATAGCGCCACCTTGCCCCCCGAATTTGGTCGGAAGTTTGGCGCAAAGCCGAGGGTATCAGGGCAAGTGGTTAGAATGATGCGGTGCGCGCCGTAGGGCGGGATTGATCGCGCCATGCCGTGCCGATGTGGAGGGGTTTGGCGAGGTGAACCCCGCCCTACGGGCTAACCATGAGGGTGGAGAAGGGGATGGGCCGCGCCTGTCCTGGGGCTCCGAAGCGTCTTGCAGAAGGTCCGGTGGACCTTCTGAGCGAAGGAGGAGCTTCAGCTCCGGGCGTGTCGCAGACGCGCCTGCCCGAGGAGCAGGGCAGGCGCGGCCCATCGCCGGGGGCGATAGGCTAGGAGTTTTTCACTAAGGCAGGTTTCACTGTACAATAGTAAGGCTTGGAACGATGTGAGCATTGAATGCCAATATGCAATTGACCACCCTCACGTCGTTTTGGAATTTCAGTCTCTGGACGCATTGAAACCATCCCCTGCCACTGATCCCCCGGCTCCAATTTCGAAGGCAGGTTTGGCATGGACATGTCCTGATTGGGGTAAGGCACGATTGCGTTCCAATTTGGTTTGCCTCTCAATTTGGAAAGGACTGAACCATAATCTTCCAACAAAAGGTGAGTCAGTGTTGTCGCTTGAGTACCGGTGTTGGTAACTGTGAGCATAAGGAAAACGTCCTCTCCCAAGGCTCCATCATTTATGAAACGCATATCATGAGCTACGTGCAGTCTAATACGAGGACCGTTTTCGAACCACCTTCGAACTTCTAGGAAAAGCGCTCCAGTTGCAACCACGGCAGCGTAAACCGCGATGGGGTCCAAACTGGAACTAACTCCTGTCAATTAGCTAACCTACTGATCCAAGAACGACCTTAACTTCCGGCTCCGGCTCGGATGCTTCAGCTTCCGCAGCGCCTTCGCCTCGATCTGGCGGATCCGCTCGCGGGTGACCGAGAACTGCTGACCCACCTCTTCCAAAGTGTGGTCCGTGTTCATCCCGATCCCGAACCGCATTCGCAGCACGCGCTCTTCACGGGGCGTTAGCGACGACAGCACGCGGGTTGTGGTCTCTTTGAGGTTCTCTTGGATCGCGCTGTCCAGCGGCAGCACAGCGTTCTTGTCTTCGATGAAATCCCCAAGCTGAGAATCCTCCTCGTCACCAATCGGCGTTTCCAGCGAAATCGGCTCCTTGGCGATTTTCATCACCTTGCGAACCTTCTCCAGCGGCATTTGCAGCTTTTCTGCCAGCTCTTCCGGCGTTGGCTCACGGCCAATCTCGTGCAGCATTTGACGCCCGGTGCGCACCAGCTTGTTGATCGTCTCGATCATGTGCACAGGAATACGAATGGTGCGGGCCTGGTCGGCAATCGAGCGCGTGATCGCTTGGCGGATCCACCATGTCGCGTAGGTCGAGAACTTGTAGCCGCGCCGATATTCGAACTTATCGACCGCCTTCATCAGGCCGATATTGCCTTCTTGGATGAGGTCAAGGAACTGCAAACCGCGATTGGTGTATTTCTTTGCAATCGAGATGACGAGGCGCAGGTTGGCTTCGACCATTTCTTTCTTGGCCTGACGCGCTTCCTTCTCGCCTTTTTGGACCTGGCTGACGATGCGGCGGTATTCGGGGATGTCGACGCCGACATATTGGCCCACTTGCGCCATCTCAGCGCGCAGGTCTTCGACCTTGTCTTTGGAGCGCTCGATCAGGGCCTGCCAGCCGCGACCGGGCTTCTCCGCCATCCGGTCCAGCCAGTTTGGATCAAGTTCGTAGTTGCGGTAGGCGTCGATAAATTCGCGGCGGTTGATGCGGGCTTGGTCGGCCAGCTTCACCATTGCCGAATCCAGCGACATGATCTTGCGGTTGATGCCGTATAGCTGGTCGATCAACGCCTCGATGCGGTTATTGTGCAGGTGCAGTTCGTTGACCAGCAGCACGATTTCCGAGCGCAGCTTTTGGTAAGCCGCCTCTTCTTTCTTGCTGAAGCTGTCATCCTCGTTCAGCGCTGCCGAGATCCGCAGATCCTGCATATCGCTGAGTTGGGCGTAGTCATTCGCGATCACTTCGAGGGTTTCGAGCACTTGCGGCTTCAAGGCGGCTTCCATGGCAGCCAAGCTCATATTGGCCTGTTCGTCCTCGTCCTCGTCGTCATCCTCTTCCTTGCGGATCGGATTGCCGTCGGCGTCGAGGTCCTGCTTGGCCTCGTCACCGGCCTTTGGGGCCCCGGGCGTGTTGGCAGCAACCGGTGTGGCGCCGGGCGCAGTGTTGGCGTCGTCGCCTTCCTCGCCCATGGTGTCACCCATGGTGGCCTCAAGATCGATCACATCGCGCAGAAGGATTTCTTCGCTCAGCAGCTCGTCGCGCCAGATCGTGATCGCCTGAAAGGTCAGCGGGCTTTCGCACAGACCCGCGATCACCGTGTTGCGGCCAGCCTCGATCCGCTTGGCGATGGCGATTTCGCCCTCGCGCGACAGCAACTCGACCGAACCCATTTCGCGCAAATACATGCGGACGGGATCGTCGGTGCGGTCCAGCTTTTCGGTGGTCGCGGTGGACACTGTTACATCGCGGGTGCCTGCGACTTCGACGAGGTCGGTGGCACCGGTTGGGCCATCTTCGTCCTCGTTGTCTTCGGCGTCCTCGTTTTCGATGATGTTGATGCCCATTTCCGACAGCATCGACATGACGTCTTCGATCTGCTCGGAACTGACCTGCTCGGGCGGCAGGGCTTTGTTCAGCTGATCGTAGGTGATGTAGCCCTTGGTGCGCGCATCCGCGATCATCTTCTTGACGGCGGCTTGACTTATATCGAGGGACATTTCCCCATCGGCATCGTCGGTCTTGGCGTCGTCGTTTGTGTCTTTAGCGGCCATCTGCTCATCCTTGCGTCCGAGGGCTTGGGCAAAGCTGGGTGCGATCCAGCTTGCGGCCCCGGTGGGCGATTCGGAAAGTGCGAATCACTGATTCGTTTTCCGAAATTACGTTAGTCGTATCCAGTTTTCAAACTGAGGTCATCCCCTGCCCGGTCTGGATTTTTTCTCGAAGTTTATCCCGTCTAGCAGCGCGCGGGACTGCTCCAGCGCATTGCGATCCAACTCTAGTCCATTGGGCGCGGTGACGACCTCGGCCACGGCGTCTTCACCGTCGCCTGAGGGCTTTTGCAACCGCTCGGCCACCTGGCCAAGCCGCCATGTCAGCCCTTCGTCTGCCGTATCGTTTATTTCGTCCTGCGCATCACGCGTTTCGCGGTCCCATCCCCGGCGCGCCATCAATATTGCCCCGACCTCCTGCAAGGCCAAACGCGCGGCATCGGCGTCCATCACGCCACCACGCCCATGACCAAAGCAGGGGTTAAGAGCGACATGGCGGCGCGCCCGCGTGGTTTCAAGAGCCTCGCCCGCGCGCGCTGCCTCCAGATGTTGTTGAAAAGCCTCACCAAGCACGCCCTCGGGCGTCATGAGCAGCGCCAATCGCAAGACCTCGTGGGCGGGGTCTTGCGGCTCTAGCCGTTCCAGCAGGTCGAGGTGATCTGGGATCAGGGCCGGAAAACTGCCCAACACCGCAAGGATCACCGCCTCTAACATGTGCGGGCCGTCGAGGCTTTCGCGCGCCAAATCGGACGCGCGCAATTCCGCGCTCGGCAAAGGCGTCGGCTGCCAGCGTCCATCCTTGAAGCTGCCGGGGGGACGCCCGCGCATCCCTGCCCCACCACCAGATTGGCGCGCGCCAAAGCCAAACAACTCGGCGCGCTTTTCTTTGATTGCGGCCCCGTAATGGTTGCGGATCGAGGGATCGCCGATCTGGGCCAGTTGCTTGCGCAGCTCGGCATCCAGCATCGCGCGCCGCTCGGGGCTGTCGAAATTGCGCCCCTCAATCGCGCGTTCCCACAAAAGCGCAATCATCGGGCGCGCGGCCCCGATCACCGCGCGCATGGCCTCGGCCCCTTTGGCCCGGATCAGATCATCGGGGTCTGTGCCCACAGGCAAGCCCGCGAACCGCAAGGACCGTCCGGGCTTCAAGAGCGGCAGTGCGCGCGCAATCGCCCGGTGCGCCGCGTTTTGGCCCGCCGCATCGCCGTCCATCATCAAGACGGGCTCGGGCGAGGCGGCCCAGATCATTTCCAATTGCGCATCGGTGATCGCGGTGCCCATCGGGGCGCATGCGGTCTCAAACCCTGCCTCGACCAGTGCGATCACGTCCATATAGCCCTCAGCGAGGATGATCTGGCCACCCTTACCTGAGGCCGCGCGCGCAGGCCCCAAATTGTAGACCGCACGAGATTTGTCGAACAACGGCGTCTCGGGCGAGTTCAGATACTTCGCCGGATCATCCGCGTCCATCGCCCGCCCGCCAAAGCCGATGCAGCGCTTTTGCGCGTCACGAATGGGGAAAATAATCCGGTCGCGGAACACGTCATAGGGCTTGCCGCCCTTGTTGGACGCCTTCGCCAGCCCCGCCTGCATCAACACCTCGGGCTTGATCCCCTTGGCGGTCATCGCATCAAACAGCGCCTGAAAGCCGCCGGGCGCATAGCCGATCTCGAACCGGTCGCGGGTCGCAGGCTTAAGGCCGCGCTTGTCGAGATAGGCGCGCGACGCGGCTCCGGCCCCTGTATCAAGCGCGCGGCGGAAGAACTGCACGGCGGCCTCCGTCACCTCAAACAACTGCGTGCGCAAATCGGCTTTCTCGCGCGCTTTCGGGTCCGGCGACGGCATCTGCATCCCCGCCTCGGCGGCAAGGATTTCAATGGCTTCCATGAAGGACGCGTTCTCGGTTTCCTGGACGAACTTGATCACATCGCCCGAGGCCTGACAGCCAAAGCACTTGTAGAACCCGTCGCGGTCCACCGCATGAAACGAGGCGCTCTTTTCCTGGTGGAACGGGCACGGCCCCCACATATCGCCTTGATGGGGTTTTGATTTGCGCTGGTCCCACACCACTTTGCGCCCGACCACTTGCGTGATCGGAAGGCGTGTTTTCAATTCATCAAGGAATCCCGGCGGAAGCGACATGGGCTACTATGTGCGCTCGCAAGGCCGATTGCCAAGCGGTGCTTGGGAAAAATCGGTGGATAAACTGGCCCCGCATTTTCCAGTCATCGCCCAACAATCGCCACACCCACGCGGTAGGCATCGCAAAATTCAGTGTATGTTATGCGAAGGGACCGCCATATGGCCCATAAGTATCTGTGTAGGTTTGCGACACAAGAAGACGGCGCGGTGACTGTAGATTGGGTCGTCCTGACTGCGGCGCTCGTCGGTTTGGGCATCGCCAGCGCCACCGTGATCAGCGGCGGACTTCAAGACATATCAACCGACACTGCGGCAACAATGTCAGGCACAAATATCGTGTTCATGTCGCGGAATTTCGGCATGACACCCACAGACAAGGTGAATGCACTGGTGTTTGAAGTGCCGCGCAGTCAGCCTTACGCCACGAACCGCCTTAACAGCTTGCTTGCCGGTCAAACGGATGACGAACTGCGTCGCAATCAAAACACATGGTGGGAGCGCACGACGGACGCTCATCCCTATGCGGACAAATCCAATGCCCGCGATCAGGCCCAAATCTTCGACGTGGCGCTTGAGACCCGTGGTTTGGAACCGATTAGTGATTGAGACACGGCTCTCTTTCTTGCCCTAAATACTCATCTGCGCGCGGGCCGCGATACTTTCCATCGCCACATGCAGCTCGTGAACGGCGGTGCCTGCCATCGACCGGAACACCATCACCTCAAAGCCCTTTGAGGTCCGCGTGATCTGCGCCGCCATATGCCCCACGAGGCTGCGCGCGGTGTGGCCACGTTTGAACTGACTTGCCCGCAGATCGAGCGGGGTGAGGCGCGCGAGCGCGTCCGCGGCCCCTTCGCCTTCTAGGCGCAACACGCACCACGCATCGCTTTGATCGGTCAGGGCTGCATGGGCGGCAAGGCCTGCATCTGGCGCATCGACACCGACCCAGAACGCCTGCGCCCGACCAGACCAGAGCAGCCGCCCGCCGTCCTTGCCAGAGCTGCGGTTGGGGGCCGGAAAGCCGCTTGGCAGCGCGTCGTGCAAACCCGCCTCGGACCCCGGATAGGGTTGGATTGACCATATCTGGCGGGGGGGGGCCTCAGATAGGGACATTTCGCCCACGGTCAGGGGCAGCAGGCCGTCAGCAGCAGTTTTAGGGGTCAATTTAGCCACGCACGCGCCCTCCGTCTGGGTCGAAGAACACCGGATCGCAGACCTCGGCCATGGCTTTCACCTCGCGCAAATGATCCACAACTTCAATGATTTCACCGTGCCGCGCCCGCCCGTCTTTCAAAAAACCCAGCGCCAGATTGGTCCCCAGCGTGGGCGAGAACCCGGCAGACGTGAGATAGCCTTGCGAGTTCACGCGCACAGCCTCGGCCCCTTTGGCAAACAAATGCGCCCCCGGCAGCAGCATCTTCACGCCGCCTGCGGGTTTGAGGCCGACCAGTTGATCGCGCGCGGACCCATGCAGCCCCGGACGGGTGCTGGCCAACTTGCCGATACAGTCCTTCTTGGCGCTCACCATGCGGCCAAACCCGATGTCGTCGGCAGTGACGCGCCCGTGGATTTCGGAGTGGGTGATAAAGCCCTTCTCGATCCGCAGCACATTCAGCGCCTCCATCCCGTAGGCCCCACCGCCCAGACCTTCGGCGCGCGCCACCAGATCGCGGAACAGCGCTGCCCCATGGCGCGCGGGCACGGCGATCTCGTAGGCATGCTCGCCCGAGAATGAAATGCGGAACAATCGGCCTTGGATGCCGTCCAAAGTCACGGGCGCGCAGCCCATGAACGGGAAGCGCTCGTCGGTGATCGGCTCGTCCACCAACGCACTCAGCAACGCACGGGCTTTGGGGCCCGCCACCGCAAACTGCGCCCAGTGTTCGGTCACAGACGTAAACCGCACCTTCATTTCACGCGCATGTAGCTGCTGCACATAATCGAGATGCTTCATCACCTGTCCGGCCGCCGCCGTGGTCGTGGTCATTAGGTAATGATCCTCGCCCAGACGTGCGGTCGTGCCGTCATCCATCACGAACCCGTCTTCGCGCAGCATGAGGCCGTAGCGGACTTTGCCCGGCTTCAAGGTGCTGAACATATTGGCATAAACGAAGTCGAGGAACCTGCCCGCATCCGGCCCCTTCAGGTCGATCTTGCCAAGGGTCGAGACGTCGCAAACGCCCACGGCCTGCCGCACATACATGACCTCGCGGTCGCATGATTGCCGCCAAGTCGTCTCGCCTGGTTTCGGGAAATAGCTGGGGCGATACCATAGACCTGCCTCGATAAACGGCGCGCCCATCTGCGCGGTGGCCCCGTGCGAAGTCGTCAAACGCTCGGGCGCGAAGCCCTTGCCGCGCCCCCCTGCGCCCAGCGCACTGAGGGCCACGGGCACGTAAGGCGGGCGGAAGGTCGTTGTTCCGGTCTCGGGAATCCCGCGCCCGGTCGCATCGGCCAACACCGCCAACGCCGCGACATTCGAGTTCTTGCCCTGATCCGTCGCCATCCCTTGCGTCGTGTAGCGCTTCATATGCTCGACGCTGATCATGTTCTCGCGCGCGGCCTGCTTGATGTCCTTGGTCGTCACGTCGTTCTGGAAATCGAGCCACGCGCGCCCCTTGCCCGGCGCCTGCCAAAGCGGTTCCAGCGCGTAGGCTGCATCCTCGGCCTCGGGCACGTCCATGTCCGGCGCGGTCATGCGCATTTCGCCCAGCGCGGCTTTTGCGGCCTCGATCCCGGCCCTAAGACAGGCCGCCGTTGAGAAGTCGCCATTGCACGCGCCCGCTGCAATCATCCCCGGCACCATATTCGCACGCGGCACGAAACTGGCGATGTCTTCGCGCCATTCGGGCCGTCCGTTCATGTGGCACGCCATATGCACCGAGGGGTTCCAACCGCCCGAGACGGCGAGGCAGTCTGCCTCGATGGTTTGACCCGATGACAAGGTAATCTGACTGAGGCCGAGCCGCCCCTTGGTGCCCGAGACCATCTGCCCGGCATATGTCGGCACATCGAGGCCAGCGCCCGCGCCAGCGCGGTTGTCGATCAGCGCCACCACGTCGACGCCTGCGGCTTGCAAATCCCGCACGGTCTGGTGCGCGTCGTCATTGTTGCCAAAGACCGCGACTTTCTTGCCAGGTGCCACCGCATAGCGGTTCACGTAGCTGCGCACGGCAGAGGCCAGCATGATCCCCGGACGGTCGTTGTTTGGGAACGCAATCGGGCGCTCTAGCGCGCCTGCGGCCAGCACCGTGCGCTTGGCCGCGATCCGCCAGAAACACTCCAGCGGCAGCCCGTCGGGCGCGTCTGCCAGATGATGCGACACCCGCTCGAGTGCGCCGTAAGTGCCGCCGTCATAAGCGCCTGTCACCGTCGTGCGGGTCATTAGCCGGACGTTGTCCATCGCGGATAGCTCTGCGATCACCGAGGCGACCCAATCGGCCCCGCTTTTCCCGTCCAGCGTCCCGGTCTCGCTCAGCAGCCGCCCGCCGAAGCGTTCGTTTTCATCCGCGAGGATCACATCCGCGCCTGCGCGCGCTGCCGCCTGCGCCGCCACCAGCCCCGTTGGGCCCGCGCCGATCACCAGCAGATCGCACTGGGCAAAGGCCTTCTCATACAGATCCGGGTCCGGCTGTCCCGACAAACCGCCAAGGCCCGCGGCGCGGCGAATAAACGGCTCGTAGACCTTTTCCCAGAAGCTGCGCGGCCACATGAAGGTCTTGTAGTAAAAGCCCGCCCCAAGGAACGGCGACAGTGCATTATTCGCCTCCATCACGTCCCATTTCAGGTTCGGCCACGCGTTCTGCGAGGTGGCATAGAGGCCTTGATACAGCTCCTGCGTCGTCGCGCGCATGTTCGGCGTTTTGCCCGCACCCTTGCCGATATGGACCAGCGCATTGGGTTCTTCGGACCCGGCGGTCAGGATGCCCCGAGGTCGGTGATACTTAAAACTGCGCCCCACAAGCCGGACGTCATTGGCCAGCAAAGCCGAGGCCAGCGTGTCGCCCGCATGGCCGCGATACCATTGGTCGTCGAACTGAAACCGGATGTCGCTATCGCGATCAATCAAGCCACCTTTGGAAAGCCTCATGCGCCCGCCTCCGCAACCAGAGATGTCGCATGTATCTCGTGGGTCACCGTATTGCGCTCGGCCAATATCCACGCGCCACACGCGTCGTGATACCACAGATCGCGGGTCTCGCCCGCCGGGTTGGTGCGCAGGTGCAGGTGGTCGTCGAGTGCCTCAATCGAGGCCTCATGATCCGGCCGCGTCAGGTAGTCGTCCGAGCCGGTATAGGAGAACTCGCGCAGGTCGCGGTCACCGCAAAGGGGGCAGGTTATGCGCATGGGTTTGGTCGCCTCAATGCAGGTTGTGTTGGGAGCCTGTCGACTCCTCATCAAGAACATGGCCGGTGCGGAAGCGGTCCAGACGGTAGTGCTTGGCAAAGTCGTGGCTTTGGTCGGTCGCCATCAGGTGCGACATGCACCAACCGCTCGCCGGGACCGCCTTGAAGCCGCCGTAACACCAGCCCGCATCGACATAGAGGCCCTCAACCGGGGACTTGTCGATGATGGGCGAGCCGTCCGGCGTCATATCCATGATCCCGCCCCATGAGCGCAACATCTTGGCCTTCCCGATCATCGGCATCAGCGTCATGCCCGCCTCGATCACATGCTCGGCCATCGGCAAGTTGCCGCGTTGGGCGTAGCTGGCGTAGAAATCCAGATCGCCCCCGAACACCAGACCACCCTTGTCGGATTGGCTAATATAGAAGTGGCCCATGCCGTAGGTGACGACGTTATCAAGGCAGGGTTTCAGCCCCTCGGTCACGAAGGCTTGCAAGATGTGGGACTCGATGGGCAAACGGAAGCCCGCCATTTCCGCGACTTGGCCCGAGCGCCCGGCAACAACCATGCCCACTTTCGGCGCACGAATATCGCCGCGCGTGGTTTGGACGCCTTTGCAAACGCCGTTCTCGATCAAGAACCCCGTGACTTCGCATTGCTGGATCAGGTCGACACCAAGCTGGTCGGCGCCGCGCGCATAGCCCCACGCCACCGCGTCATGTCGGGCGGTGCCGCCGCGCTTGTGGTAGAGCCCGCCGTAGATCGGAAAGCGGGTTTGGTCGTAATCGAGGTAGGGCAGGATGTCGCGCACGCCCTTGCGGTCCAGCAAGATCGCGTCGTCGCCCTGGTTGATCATCGCATTGCCGCGCCGCGCATAGGCGTCGCGTTGGCCGTCGGAATGGAACAGATTGATGATGCCGCGCTGGGAATGCATGGCGTTGAAGTTCAGATCGGCCTCCATGCCTTCCCACAGCTTCAGCGAGTGCGAATAGAATTCTGAGTTGCCCGGCATCTGGTAGTTGGCGCGCACAATCGTCGTGTTGCGGCCAATATTGCCGGAGCCGAGGTAGCCCTTCTCGATCACCGCGATATTGGTCATGCCGTGGTTCTTGGCCAGGTAATAAGCCGTCGACAGCCCATGCCCGCCACCACCAATGACGATGGCATCATAGCTCGGCTTCGGCTCGGGCGTGCGCCATAGCGGGCCCCAGCCTTTATTGCCGGTCAGGCCCTCTTTCAGGATACGAAGTGCGGAAAAGCGCATGTTTGCCTCTTGGTCGGTCGGGTTGACCAAATCAAGCCTCGCGCCGGACTGCAAGGCGGTTCCCGACATCGGGCTGCATAGCTGCGACGGACGCAAGACTTTGGATATTTTTAGAACAATGAAAGGAGGCTCTGTGCCCCCCTTCACTGTTCCTCAAATATCCAAAGAGCGGCCTGTCCTACAGACCTTTGGTCCCGTAGCTGGATGCCACCCGCGAGATTGCGACCAGATACCCCGCCACGCGCAAATCCTCGACATCCGAGCGCGTATGCCAGACCTCGCGCATCGACTGGTAGGCCGTGCGCATCGTGTCATCGAGACCTGAGCGCACCAATTCCAACTCGCCCGCCCCGCGCAGGTATTTCTGCTTGAAGTTCGGGCTGAGCTGCCAGCCGATCCCGGAATCAGAGCTCAGTCGTTCCAACTCGTCGACCACCAACTGGTGACGCGATTCCTCTTGGCGTCGTTGCATTCGGCCAAAGCGGATGTGGCTCAGGTTCTTGACCCACTCGAAATAGCTAACCGTCACACCGCCCGCATTGGCATAAAGATCGGGAATGATCACCGTGCCGCGCTGGCGCAAAATCTCGTCGGCTTTCGCAGTCACGGGGCCATTCGCGGCCTCGATAATCAAGGGGGCTTTGACGCGCGCTGCGTTCTCGGCATTGACCACTCCCTCGACCGCCGCGGGGATCAAGATATCGCACTCCTCCTCGATCAGGGTCATCGCGTCCTTGACGTAGGTGCCTTTTGGATAGCCCGTCACGCCCCCATGCTTGCCGATCCATTCGCGCAGGTCTTCGATCCCAATCCCGTTTGCATCAAAAATACCGCCATCCCATTCGGCCACCGCAATGACCTTGCAGCCGTCTTCCTCGCTGAGGAATTTAGCCGCGTGATACCCCACATTGCCAAGGCCTTGGACAATCACGCGCTTGCCGTCGAGCTTGCCGGTCATCGAGGCTTTGGCCACATCTTCAGGGTAGCGAAAGAACTCTTGCAGCGCGTATTGAACCCCGCGCCCGGTGGCCTCCACCCGGCCCTGAATGCCGCCATTGGACACGGGCTTGCCGGTCACGCAGGCTTTGCCGTTGATGTCGGTGGTGTTCATGCGCTGGTAGGTGTCGGCCATCCAAGACATCTCGCGCTCGCCCGTGCCCATGTCCGGGGCAGGCACGTTCTGGGAGGGGTTCATAAGGTCGCGCTTCACGAGCTCATAGGCAAAGCGGCGGGTGATCTGTTCCAGCTCATGCTCTTCCCATTCGCGCGGATCGATGCAGAGCCCGCCTTTCGCGCCGCCAAACGGCGTCTCCACCAACGCGCATTTGAACGTCATGAGGGCCGCGAGCGCTTCAACCTCTTGCTGGTTGACCGACAAAGCGTAGCGAATGCCACCTTTGACGGGCTCCATATGTTCAGAATGGACCGAGCGGTATCCGGTGAAGGTCTGGATGTCCCCGCGCAAACGCACGCCAAAGCGCACAGTATAGGTCGAGTTGCAGATACGGATCTTCTCTTCCAAGCCTTTCGGCAGATCCAGCAAACCGACCGCGCGGTTGAACATCAAGTTTACCGAGTCGCGAAAGCCCGGCTCATTCATCGGTTCCATCCCATTTCCTCCCAGAAACTGCCCAAAATTCGACGTTTAGGCATGGTTTATGATGGGACTGTAACGAGTTTGCCTAAGTATTGTGCAGAAAATGAATCAGATCATCACAACGGGCTCGGATTGTCTCAAGTCCAGTCAAAGCGCCCCGCTTTCCCCACAGCCTCGCCCCATTTCCGCCGCAAGGTGTCGGCAAACTTTCCGTCGGATAATTCCGTCTGCACAAACCCGGCCAACCGGGCCGCGCGCAGAACACGTAAACGGTTGGGAACCACAATGATCATGCGCCCCAGACAGACCGCACAGCCCAAAGCGTCCTCGGTGCGCGTTGGCCCCATTGCGCTGGCCAAGCACCACATGCGTGCATTTGGGCGCGATGAGGATGGCGCGATCCTGCCCTTCTCGCTGATCATGTTTATCTTGATGCTTATGGCTGGCGGCATGGCCATCGACCTTATGCGCCGCGAAAATGCGCGCGTTATCTTGCAAAATACCGTCGACCGCGCCGTGCTTGCGGCCGCAGACCTCGATCAGCTCTCAGATGCCGAGGACGTGGTGAACGGCTATTTCGATGCGGCAGGCTTGCGCCAATACCTCGTCGATGTGGATGTGGACGAGGGCCTGAATTACCGCACGGTCAGCGCGCAAACCGCCGCTGTGCTGGATATGTATTTCCTGAACATGGTCGGGATTGAGACCATGACCGCACCCGGTGCCAGCACCGCAGAGGAGCGTATTCAGAACGTCGAGATCAGCTTGGTCGTGGACATCTCGGGCTCCATGGGGGGCAGCCGGATGACTAACTTGAAGGCCGCCGCGAACGAGTTTATCGACACCGTGATATCGGCCACACCGCCTGTCGCCAATCAGGTCACGGGCATCACCTCGCTGTCGATCATCCCCTATCAGGCGATGGTCAATATTGGTGATGACTTGGGCGGCGAGTTCAACCTCAGCAACGCACATAACTTCTCGCAATGTGTGGTGTTCGAGTATGATGATTATCTGAACACCGGGATCACCACGACCCAGACGCTGGACCGCATGGCTCATTTTGAGAACAGCAGTCGGTCCAACAGCCCGATCACCCGCCCTAACTGCGAAACTGGCGATACAGAGTCGATCATTGCCTTTTCAGTCAGTCGCACAGACCTGAAAAACAAGATCAATGCCCTGTCGGCAGGCGGCAACACCGCCATTGATGTTGGCCTTAAATGGGGCGTGGCGCTTGTGGACCCGGCGGCACGTGGCGCGATCAACGGGCTTGAGGATGACGACATCATCCATACCGAATTGCGCGACCGCCCTGCGGATTACAACGACAACGAGACCTTGAAGGTTATCGTGCTCATGACGGACGGGCAGAACACCTCGCAGATCGACCTGAAGCCGGAATTCAAATCCGGCTTGTCGAACGTGTGGTGGCATGAGGAGGATGATCGCTATTCGGTCTACACCCCGACTTGGGGCGATTACTGGTATCCACATTCGCCAAGCAGCTACCATAATGCGCCCTACAAAGGGTCAAGCGAGTCGCGCCGACTGAGTATGGCCGAGTTGTTTGCGCGCTATTCGGAAGGCTATATCGCCAGCCATTTCTTTCAGACGCCTGATCCCAACAACCAATATAACGACTACCGAAACGCGGTCACCACAATCGTTGGCGGGACCGAAGCCGACCGCCGTGCCCGCGCATTGTGCACCCAAGCGCGCAACGCCGGAATCGTGGTTTTCTCCATCGGATTTGAGGCCCCTACAAGCGGCCAGAACCTCATGAACGACTGTGCGGCCACGCCCTCGCATTACTTCGACGTCAACGGCGTCGAGATTTCCGAGGCGTTCAGCGCCATCGCCCGCACGATCAACCAGTTGAGGTTGACCCAGTGATGCGTCGCCTGCTCAACCGCTTTTTTCGGCGCGAGGACGGCACGGCCACGATTGAGTTCGTGATCGTGTTCCCGCTGGTGATGATCGTGTTCATGTCGGTGTTCGAGGCCGCTGTGCTGACCACGCGCTACACGATGATGGAGCGTGCGCTCGACCTGACCGTGCGCGGTCTGCGCCTGACCACCGGGACAGCCCCAACCCATGCGCAGGTGCGCGATAGGATCTGCGAATACACCAATATGATCGAGAATTGTTCGACCTCGCTGATCGTGGAATTGACGCCGATCCAGAAACCCAACTTCAACCTGCCTGCCACAGACGCCCCTTGCGTCGACCGCGCCGCAACCTCGCCGCCCTTGGTGACGTTGACGCATGGTGTGGCCAACCAGTTGATGCTGATCCGCGCCTGCGCGGTGGTCGATCCGATGTTCCCGTTGACGGGCCTCGGGCTATCGTTGACCAAAGACGCCTCTGGCGGCGTGCAGATGATCGCGGTGTCCGCTTACGTGGGCGAGCCGTGATGCTGCACCGCTTCACCCATGCCGTGCGCCAGTTTCTTGGCAGCGACGATGCAGGCTCCGTCTCGGTCGAGACCGTGATTATCATGCCCGTCTTGCTATGGGTTTATGTTGCCAGCTTCGTGTTTTTCGATGGCTTTCGCACCCACAACCAGAACGTCAAAGCCGCCTATACCATCGGCGATATGCTATCGCGCGAGACCAACGCGATCAATAACGCCTATCTTGAGGGGCTGTCGGACGTGTTCGACTTCCTGACCTTCAACCGCAACCCAAGCTATCTGCGCGTCACGCAGATCCGCTGGCAGGGCAGCAACAACCGCCACCGCGTTGATTGGTCCTATGCAACCGATGGCAACAATTCGGACCGTTTGCGCAACTCTGATATGGCCGCGCTATCGCTGCGTTTGCCGCCCATGGTTAACGGCGAACGGGTGCTGCTGGTCGAAAGCTTCACCAGCTACACGCCCGCTTTCAATGTGGGCCTCAGCCCGACGATCGAGTTTGTGAATTTCGTCCCGACAAGCCCGCGCTTTGCGCCGATGCTGGCGAAGAACTAGGCGCCGCTGCGGTATGATGGACAAAGAGGGTCTGCTGATCGCCGCGATCCTTGCCATCGGGGTCGGGATCATGGTGCCGACGCTTGAGGGCCCAAAAGATCGTGCGGTGTCGGTTGCGAGCGCCGATCTGCCACGGGCCGCACCCGCGCTGCGCCCCCAAATCTCGGCCCGCTCGACGCCGGTGCAGGCAGAAATCGCGCCCTTCGAGGTCGATCTCGGCTTCGGCTTTCAGGGCATAGCCACCCACCGCTACACACTCGCAGGCCAGGTTCTGCTGCGCCGTCCTTATACATGGGACGCGACGGCCAAAATCTCGCCCGTGGATTTGGCGATTGGCTGGGGCGTCATGGCCGCGCCAGAGGCGCTCGATACCTTCATGTTTGCGGGCGGCAAGCGCATTGTGCATATCCGGGGCACCGACGCGGCGCACGATCCGTGGCCGATCATGTCGCTGTGGTCCAACACCCATATCATCCCGGCCTCAGACGCGGTGCGCGAGACAGCGCTGGCCTTGCAGCCGGGCCAGAGGGTGCGTTTGCACGGCTACCTGATGAAAGTGTCAGGCGCGCGCGGGCTGATCTGGGAAGGCTCCACCAGCCGCGACGACCGAGGGTTCTCGGCCTGCGAGATCATGTTGGTTGAGCGGATCGAGATTATCGGCGAGGCCGCAGCGCAAACTTAATCCTCGGAATCCGAGCCATCCCGCGCGCGTTCTTTCAACAAGGTCGCCACCAACTCGCCCATGAACCGCGAGGCCCCCGCAGGGGTCGTGCCGCCAACGCCGACGTTCTTGCCGATCCGCCACCACAGGCCCGGCACCCAGACGCGCCCCGGCGCATCGGTCAGGCGCAGCAGAAATCCGTTGGACGGTTTGAATGCAAGCGCGCCCCGGTCCACGCCGGTGATCTGATCCATTCGCGCCAACCAGCGCCCTTCGCTGTCCCAAAGACCCTGACGGCTGAGATAGACCGTCACAAACCGCATTCGGCGTCCGCGCTCTGCCAGCAAGATCGTGGCCCCTGCGATGACCAGCAGAAGCACCTGAAACACCAATTCGCGCGGCGGGAACATGAATGCGATATACAAAAGCAAGACCCCCAGCAGGAACTGGATGCCAATGCCAAAAGCCCAGCGCGCCGGGGCCGGGCTTAGTTCGGCCAGCACGCGTGTGTCATCGTCGTCGTCATATGCGTCAGTCATGGGGCCAAATAGACCGAAATAGGTGGTGCGCGCGAGGGGCAATGTGATCTGTGCGTCTGCGCACCAACCCCGTGAGATAACTTGCAGATGTGCAATGCCCCCAAGCGCCCTATCTATACGCCAAGCTATTACAGGAGTTCACGCCATGTCCATCCGTCCCATCCTCGAGACCCGCGCCGCCACAGCCACCATGGAAGGCGCAGGCGTCCATTTGCACCGCGCGTTCGGCTTCCAAGACCCCAGCGAGCTGGACCCGTTTCTGCTGTTTGACGATTTCCGCAATGACATTCCCCAACACTATATGCGCGGGTTTCCGTGGCATCCGCACCGGGGGATCGAGACGATTACTTACGTGCTTGCAGGCAGCGTCGAGCATTCTGATAGCTTGGGCAATTCCGGCAAGCTCGGTCCCGGCAGCGTGCAATGGATGACCGCCGGGTCGGGGATCTTGCACCAAGAAATGCCACATGGGAACGCCAAGGGGCAGATGCACGGGTTTCAGTTGTGGGGCAATTTGCCCTCGGCGCTGAAGATGACCGCCCCGCGCTATCAGGACGTCGCAGGCCAAGACATCCCCGAGATCACCGATGATGACGGCACAGTGGTGCGCGTTGTTGTGGGCGACTTCTGGGGCAAGCGCGGCCCGGTGGACGGGATCGCGGCCGATCCGCAATACCTCGACATCTCGGTGCCTGCGGGCGTCAAGAAGACCTTCAAGGTCGACACCTACCGCCGCGCGTTCGCCTATGTGTTCGAGGGGGCGGGCATGTTCGCCGATGCGTCCGGGCCCACAGGCGTGTTGCTGGAGAAGGAGGTCGCAGGCCAAGAGGTCAACATCCGCGATCTGTCGGGCGACCGCACCTTGATCAAGTTCGGCACGGGCGACGAGGTGACGGTGCAAGCCGGAGAGCACGGCATTCGGTTCCTGCTGATCTCAGGCGCGCCGATTGACGAGCCCGTGGCGTGGCACGGCCCCATCGTGATGAACACGCAAGAGGAGCTGAAAACCGCGATGCGAGAGTTGAACAACGGGACGTTCATCAAGCCTGCGCATTAGGGCAAGGCGAGGCGTCAAGACGCGCCTCAACCGCCAAGCTGCGTGCGCATGGCTTGGTAGATTACGGCTGTGGCAGTGTTGGCGAGGTTGAGCGATCGCACACGTGGATTGCGCATCGGCAGATGGAACACGCGGTCGTCCATTCCGTCTAGGACGTCGCTTTGCAGGCCCTTGGTTTCGCAGCCGAAAACGAGGTAGGCATCGGGCTGAAAGACCGGCTCGAACACGCTTTGGGCCCCGTGTTCTTCGAAGAAATAGAGGCTTTCACGCGCGGGGTGTCGCGCCGCCAGAAAGCTTTGCCAGTCGTCATATTCGGTCAGATTGACATGCTTCCAGTAGTCCATGCCTGCGCGCCGCACCGCCTTTTCCTCGATGGAAAACCCGTAGGGCTTGATCAAGATCAGCTCTAGGTCCAGCGCCAAACAGGTCCGCCCAATCGCCCCGGTATTGTAGGGTATCTCGGGCGTCACCAGGACCAGTTTCATGCTGGGCTCAGACATCGGAGCGACCGGCTTTCAGGGTCACGCCTCCCCCTCCAACGCGGTGATCATATCGACGCGTGTGGCGTGGCGACCGCCTTCAAATTCAGCGCTCAGGAACGCATCCACGATGTCGAGTGCGACGCCCTCGCCCAGAACCCGCACCCCGAGCGACAGCATATTGGCATTGTTGTGCTGGCGGATCATCCGGGCCGAGAACGTGTCGCTGCAAACGCCGCAGCGAATGCCGCGCAGCTTGTTTGCGGCCATCATGATCCCTTGGCCCGTGCCGCACAGGATGATCCCAAAGCGGCAATCGCCCGAGGCCACACGCTGTGCGGCCGCAGCCCCATGCTGGGGGTAGGGTGTGCTTTCCGGCGTTGTCGGGCCGATATCGACGGCTTGCCAACCGAGCGCCTCGATATGGGCGGCGATGGTCTGGCGCAGCGCGATGGCGGCGTGGTCGCTGGACAAGACGATGCGGGTGTTGGCGGTCATGGGGGCGTTTTCCGTTGTGCGTTGGGGCATGGGTCCGGCGGTCCTAGCATAGGGCGCGTGGCGGGCAAGGGGCTCAGTCCGAAGGCGTCCAGTCGGGTTGGCCTGCGAAGGACGCGACATCTGGGCCAAGCGCGTCCCAATGGGGCTGGTCACGCGCGAAGATCACCACCTCGACCTCTAGCCCTGTCGCATCATCCATGGTGCCCAGCGTCAGCGTGATGTGATCCGGCGCGCGGGTGTTCTGGCCGTAGATCGGACTGCCACAGACCGCGCAGGACGCCTTGGTTACCTGCGAGGCTTGATCGGAGGTGTAGCTGTAGGTGCGCAAGGCTCCGGTCACGGTTACCGCCTCTGCCGGAAACATCGCGCCCACGCTATGGCCCGTCCCGCTGAGGCGGCGACAGGCCTCGCAGTGGCATTGGGCCACAACGACGGGCGGCCCTTTGGCCGTGTAGGTAACCGCGCCGCAGTGGCAGTGTCCGGTGTAATCTTGCGTCATGGCGCAACCCTACAAGGCAAACCGCCAAAACGCGACCCTGCGCACATTGACCCCAGCTTTCGCACCGCCCTAAATGCGGGCAACGAAAGGCCCCTGCCCCGTGGAAGTCCTCAGCGTCCTTGCCGACCCGATCCTGCCCGTCTTTGCCATCCTCGCCTTCGGCTTCATCTTGGGCCGCGCGGGCAAGATCAGCGTGGCGGATGCGCGCGTCATCAACCGCTTTGCTATGACGGTGCTGCTGCCGATTTTCATCTTCGATGTGATTGCCAATGCGCCGATCTACCGTTTCTCGCCCCTGCCCGTGCTGGCTTACGGGTTGGCCGAGTTGGTCTTGTTCATCGCCGGATACCTGCTGGCCACGCGCCTGTTCAAACGCGACCCGCGCGAGGCGGTGTTGCTAGGTTGGGCCTGTGTGTTTGCCAATAACGCGCTTTACGTGATGCCGCTGTCGATCCTGCTTTATGGCGCGGGTGGGGCCTTGCCGGTGGTGGCGATTGTGACGCTCGATTCCATCTTGCCGTTCGCGGCCGTGATGATCGCGTTGCAAGCCCTCGATGCCGGACGCGCCGATCCGGTGGCGGTCTTGCGCGGCATGGCCCGCACGCCGATGCAGTGGGGCATTTTCGGCGGGCTTGCCTTTGCCGTGCTGGGCGTGCCGATTCCAGCGCCCGCGCAAACATTCCTAGACTTCAACGGGGTGGCCGCCGCCCCCGTGGCGCTGTTCGGCATCGGCGTGGTGATGAGCCAGACGCGGTTCAAGATGGACCGGGTTGTGGCGTGCTTTACCGGCATGAAACTGGTCGTGTTCCCGCTTGCGGTGTGGGGGGCGCTGAGCCTGATGGCCCCCGGTGATGCCGACTTGCAGAAGTTCATATTGGCCTCGGCAGGCCCGGCTGGGGTGATGACCTTCACGCTGGCGGTGCTGCACGGGGTGCGCACGGACGCGCTGGCGCAGATCATTGTGTGGACGAGTGTGCTGAGCCTGATCACGCTGGCTCTGCTGGCCTAAAAAGTTAACAAAATCATAATATTAAGGTCCGAAACGGACCCATTGTTTCGCATGCGAAACAATGGGTCAACAGGGCTGACCTATTTTCAATCCAACCGCCCCGGCCACCAAAGCCCAATACTGATCGGCGATCTCGGCTCGGCTGAGTGCACCACCTTCACGATACCACACCGTCGGTCCGGTTAGCAGCGCAATCAGCGCGCGGGTCGTGACTTGCGGGGCTTGGGCGCGAAATGCGCCATCCGCAATCCCGCGCTCTAGCACCCCGCGCAGCACTGCCTCGTAGCTTTTGCGCATGATCTCTAGGGCCGCGAAATTCTCCGGCGACAGGTTGCGCAATTCCATATAGGCGATGAACACCGCTTCCGTCCGGTCGAGGTGGAAATGGATGTGGAAGCGCGTGAACGCCTCCAGCGCGTCCGAGGCTGAACCGCTGAGGTTGACGGCTGCGACGGCCTCCAGCAACTCCTCCATATGCGCGCGCATGATGTTGAACAAAAGCGTCTGCTTATCAGGCGTATAGAGGTAGAGCGCACCTGCCTGCACCCCGACCTCGCCTGCGATCTGGCGCATCGACACCGCCGCAAAGCCGTGCTGCGCAATCAGCCGTGTCGCCGCCGCCGTGACCCTGGGGCCAGTGATATCTGAATGAGAGCCAAGTTTACGCGCCATGCCCCCGTGATACGAAAGCTCCCGGCCCTTGCCTAGCCCAACCGGGCGGGCCTAGAGTGCGGATATCTCTAAAAGGCTCGTTTCATGTCCCGCCTACTGATCCTCATGCTGCCCGTGGTGGCCCTGCTTGCAGGCTGCGCCGATGTGCCTGAACTGGATGCACGCATCACGCCTGCTGCGCGCACCGCCCCGTTCCCGGCGCTGGCCCCGATTACGCCCGTGATCGAGGCAGGCCTTGCAGGCGAAAGCGACGAGATGACAGCTGCGCAATTGCGCGCCCGCGCAGCCAGCCTAGAGGCGCGCGCGCGCCGCCTGTAAGGCCAGCCCATTGCACCCTGCATTGCACCCCGGCCCGGCATTGGCTAGGGACAGCGCAGTTTCAGAACCCAACTTCGGAGTGCCCGCCATGACCACCCCTCTACGCCTCGGGATCGCAGGGCTTGGCACCGTTGGGGCTGAGGTTGTCCGCATCCTCGCCCGCGCGCCTGAGATGATTGCCGCGCGCGCTGGACGGCCCATCGAAGTGGTCGCCGTCTCGGCCCGGACGCGCGACAAAGATCGCGGCGTGGACTTGTCGCCCTACGACTGGGAGGACGATCCGGTGGCCTTGGCCAAACGCGAAGATATCGATGTGTATGTCGAGGTGATGGGCGGGTCTGACGGCCCGGCGAAAGCCTCCACCGAGGCGGCACTCGCGCGCGGCGCGCATGTCGTCACGGCCAACAAGGCGATGCTGGCCCATCACGGCCAAGCGCTGGCCGAAGCGGCTGAGGCCACAGGCGCGGTCTTGCGGTTTGAAGCGGCGGTCGCAGGCGGCATTCCGGTGGTCAAAGCGCTGACCGAGGGGCTTGCAGGCAACAAAATCACCCGCGTCATGGGCGTGATGAATGGCACCTGCAATTATATCCTGACGCGGATGGAGACGTCCGGGCTGCCCTACGCAGAGATCTTCGCCGAGGCCAATGCGCTTGGGTTCCTAGAGGCTGATCCGAACCTCGATGTGGGTGGGATTGATGCGGGGCACAAACTTGCGCTGCTGGCCTCGATCGCCTTTGGCACACAGGTCGCGTTTGATCAGATGCAGCTGGAGGGGATCGAGCGGATCAGCATCGAGGACATTCGCCAAGCCGCCGATATGGGCTACCGGATCAAGCTGCTGGGTGTGGCGCAACTGACCGAGGGCGGCTTGCAGCAATCGATGATGCCGTGCCTTGTGCCTGCCTCGTCACCGCTGGGCCAGCTTGAAGGTGGCACCAATATGGTGGTGATTGAGGGCGATGCGGTCGGCCAGATCGTGCTGCGCGGCGCGGGTGCGGGTGCGGGCCCCACGGCCAGTGCGGTGCTGTCAGACCTGATCGATGTGGCGCGCAACTTCCGCCTGCCGACCTTTGGGCAAGCCGCAGACACGCTGGCCAAGGCCACGCCCAGCCAGTCGGTCACGCCAGCGCCTTACTATCTGCGCATGGCCCTGCATGACAAACCCGGCGCACTTGCCAAAGTCGCCGCCGCCTTGGGCGAGGCGGGTGTTTCGATCAACCGGATGCGCCAGTATAGCCACGAGGATAACGCAGCGCCTGTGCTGATCGTCACGCATCCTTGCGCGCGGTCTGAGTTGGATGCGGCTTTGGCGGCCTTGCCGGGGACCGGAGTGGTCGAGGGCACGCCTGTGGCGCTGCGGATCGAGGAAGTTTAGCGCACTACTCGCAGCCAATCCCGTCATTGTCGCGGTCAAGGTGAGGCCCGTATCCATACGTTCCACGCCGGATGCGGCTGTAGCCTGCGTTGCGCGCAGCGGTGCAGTTTCGGAATGAGAACCCGTTTGCCGGGCGGCCAGCGTTGGAATTGCTGGTGGCTTGGCGCGCGCCTGAGCGGTGGCAATGGTAAGTATTGTTGCTGCGCTGGCGGTGGCACCCTTCGGCATTTAACCCGCCGCCATGGGCAAAGCTGACCTGCGGCGTGGTGAGCGCCAGCACGACGGCGATGACGCCGGGGATAAGCCACGGCAAAATGCGCAGGTCTCGAATCATAAGACGCCCAGCCATTTGTGAATATTTCGTTAAGATGGTGGAGTTTTTTCTGCGACACGTTGCGCTGGATCAAGACGGCCTTAACCCTCTTGTCTGGATCAGGCACGCTTCCTAGGGTTTGCCCAACCGATATGGAGCCGGACATGACCGCATTGAAACTTACCGTTATTGGCGCAGGCTCTGTCGGCCTTGCTGTCGCGGCAAGCCTTGCCAACGCGGGCCAATCGGTAACGCTGGCCGCGCGCGCAGGCTCGGTCGCGGCGTTGCAAGACAGCGCGATCACGCTGTCGGGGATGCTCGGCGTGCATGAGGTTGCGGCGGGTCAGATCGAGATCGTCGATGCCGCCGCCCCGACGGACGCCGCCCGCGCTTGCGACATGCTGATCGTGACGACCAAGACGCATGGTGTGGCCGCAGCCCTCGCGCCATTTGCGACCCCCGGACCCTTCCCCAAAGCGGTCTTGTCATTGCAAAACGGGCTTGGCTCGTCAGAGGCCGCGCGCGCGGTAATGGGGCCGGATGTGCCGATCTACGCCTCGGCGATGATGATCGGCTTTGCGCGAGAGGGCCTGTCCCATGTCGCCATCACCGCCGTGGCGAGCCCGCTGCTGACCGGACCGCTTTTGGGCGACGCCCCGGACCTGCTGGAGGCGTTTGTCGCGGCCTCGAAAGGCGGCTTCGTGCCGTTCGAGATTGATCCGAATATCCGCGACATGATTTATTCCAAACTCATGTTCAACGCATGCATGAACCCTACGGGCGCTCTGACCGATATGACCTATGGCGCACTCGTCCAGAGCCCGCACACCTTGTCGCTGGTCAGGGCGCTCGCCGACGAGACATTGGCGGTGTTTGCAGCCGCCAGTGGCTTTGCGCCCTTTCCAGATGGCGAGGCCTACTTGCGCGACAACCTCGTGCCTCGGGTGCTCGCGTATGGCGCGGACCACCGCTCGTCCATGGTCCAAGATATGGAGGCCGGACGGCTTACGGAGATCGACACGCTGAACGGTGCGGTGGCGCAGTTGGGCATCGAGCACGGGGTGGCAACGCCGACCCATGACGCGATCATTGCGCTGATCAAAGCCCGCGAACCGGCGTAAGTCGGGCGATATACGCGACACGGGGCCTCTGTTAGCGCAACCTTGCGGGGCTTTCTCTTGTATCGTGCCCGAGGGCGAGGCAAGACCAACGCAACCCGCCCGCAAAGGAAGTCCTCATGTCTACGCCCACCGATTTTAATGACCGTATGCTCTCGCTGGGCCTTGCCCGTGTGTCGGAGGCCGCAGCGCTTGCCAGTGCCAAGCTGATTGGCCGGGGCGACGAGAAGGCCGCCGATCAGGCAGCGGTCAATGCGATGCGCGACCAGCTTAACAAGCTCGACATTGCGGGCGTTGTGGTGATCGGCGAGGGCGAGCGGGACGAGGCACCGATGCTTTATATCGGCGAGGAGGTTGGCAACGGAAACGGCCCGGCTGTGGATATCGCGCTGGACCCGCTGGAAGGCACAACCCTGACGGCGATGGATATGCCTAATGCCTTGACCGTGATTGCGATGGGTCCGCGCGGATCGATGCTGCACGCCCCGGACGTCTATATGGACAAGCTGGCGATTGGTCCGGGCTTTCGCACCGGGGTTGTGACGATGGATATGACCCCGTCTGAGCGGGTCAGCGCGCTGGCGACTGCCAAGGGCTGTTCGACCGATGATATTACGGTCTGTGTTCTGGATCGCGAGCGTCATGCCGACATGATCGCGGAAATCCGCACCACGGGCGCTGCGATCCGGCTGATCACTGACGGGGATGTTGCGGGCATCATCCACTGCGCCGAGGCTGAGAAGACCGGGATCGATATGTATATGGGGTCTGGTGGCGCGCCGGAGGGGGTTCTGGCGGCGGCTGCGCTGAAATGTATGGGCGGGCAGATGTATGCCAAGCTGCTGTTTCGCAATGACGACGAGCGCGGGCGCGCCACCAAAGCGGGCATCACCAATTTCAACCGCGTCTATACCCGCGATGATCTGGTCACAGGCGATGTGATCTTTGCGGCCACTGGCGTGACCGACGGGTCGATTGTGGCCGGGATTAAGCGTGAGGTCGGGTATTTGACGACCGAGACGATCTTGATGCGCTCGAAAACAGGCTCGGTGCGGCACATGACATATCGCAACCCGACAAGCTGAGGCTTCCCTTGGGGGCGCGCTGCATGTAGGGTTAAGGTATGCTTAACCCCCTATATGTCGTGCCATCATGCCTAAAGATATGACCGAAAACGCTTATCTCGGGGTCGAGACCTCGCTGTCTGGCCGCCGCTGGGAAGGCCCGTCTGCGGCTGCGGACCGCGCCGCACAGGCCTTGGTGCAGGACACCGACCTGCCCCAGCCGGTGTGCCAAGTTTTGGCGCGCCTTGGCGTCGGGGCGCAGGGGGCCGAAAGCTATCTTGCCCCTACTTTGCGGGATTTGTTGCCTGATCCGCGCGCCTTGAAGGATATGGAGGTGGCTGCGGCGCGGTTCTTGACGGCCGTATCTGCGCGCGAAAAGATCGCGGTTTTTGCCGATTATGACGTGGATGGCGGCACCTCGGCGGCGCTGCTGATCGACTGGTTGCGGCAGATGGGACGGACGGCGACGCTCTATGTTCCCGACCGGATCGACGAGGGTTACGGCCCGAATGACGAGGCGATGGCGGCACTGGCCGCAGACCATGACCTGATCGTTTGCGTTGATTGCGGCACGCTTTCGCATGGCCCGATTGCGGCGGCCAAGGGCGCGGATGTGGTCGTTCTGGACCACCACCTGGGCGGCGAGACGCTGCCCCCGGCATTGGCGGTGGTGAACCCGAACCGTGCGGATGAGGATGGGTCGCTCGGCTATCTTTGTGCGGCGGGCGTGGTGTTCTTGATGCTGGTTGAGGCGAACCGTCAGTTACGCGACGCCGACCAAAAAGGCCCGGACCTAATGGGGATGCTCGATCTGGTGGCGCTGGCAACGGTGGCGGATGTCGCCCCGCTGATCGGTGCGAACCGCGCTTTGGTGCGCCAAGGTCTGACGGTGATGGCCCGGCGCGCGCGCCCCGGATTGGTGGCGCTGGCGGATGTGGCGGGCCTCGACACAGCGCCGACGCCCTACCACCTCGGCTTCATGTTGGGTCCGCGCGTCAATGCGGGCGGGCGAATCGGCAAGGCGGATTTGGGCGCGCGGTTGTTGGCCAGTGCCGACCCGCAGGAGGCCAGCGCCATGGCCGAAAAGCTGGACATGCTGAACGCTGAGCGCCGCGAGGTCGAGGCGAATGTGCGCCGCGCCGCCCTAGAACAGGCCGAGGCGCGCGGGTTTGACGGACCGCTGGTTTGGGCGGCGGGCGAGGGCTGGCATCCGGGGGTTGTTGGCATCGTGGCCGCGCGCCTCAAGGAGGCGACGAACAGACCAGCGGTGGTGATCGGGCTTGAGGGCGGTCAAGGCAAGGGATCAGGGCGCAGCGTGTCCGGTGTGGACCTTGGGGCTGCGATCCAGAGACTTGCCGCCGAGGGGCTGATTGAGAAGGGCGGCGGGCATAAGATGGCCGCGGGGCTGTCACTGGCCGAGGACAGGCTTGAGGCGGCGATGGCGCGTTTGGGCGAGTTGCTGGCCAAGCAGGGATCGGCGGAAGCGGGGCCGAGGGCGCTGCGCCTCGACGGGATCCTGCACCCCCAAGCGGTGAGCACTGAGTTGATCGAGCAGATCGAGGCCGCAGGTCCGTTCGGCGCAGGGGCCCCTGCGCCGCGCTTTGTGTTTCCAGATGTGGCGATTTGGTTTGCCAAGCCCGTGGGCGAGACGCATTTGCGCCTGAGCTTCCACGCCGGAAGTGGCACCAAAATCAACGCCATCGCATTTGGCGCGTTCGAGACGGACATCGGCGAGGCGATCATGGGCCATGCCGGGCAGAGGTTCCATCTGGCGGGTCGGCTGGAGATCAACCACTGGGGCGGGCGCTCGTCGCCGCAGCTTCGGTTGGAGGATGCGGCGTTTGCGTAGCATCGGTGTTGCCGGCGTTGCGTTGATGCTCGCGAGCCCGCTCGCGGCGCAAGAACGGTTGGTGTTCACGCCACCGGACGGGTTCACCTTTGCCTTTGAAAGTGAAGGCGGGGCCTTGCGCGAATGGCTACCAGAGGGCGAAAGCCTTGAGACATGGACGCGCCTTGTCACCCATACACTGAGGCCCGGTCTACAAGTCACCGCCATGCAATTTGCCCAAGCGTTGGCAGGAGCAATGGCCGAGAGATGTGACGGATTGGAAGCGACCCTTGAGCTTCAGGGGCTGCAAAACGGCTATGACATTCTGGTCATCACCACCGCCTGCCCGCTGCATTTCATGGGTGGCAAGGGTGCAGAGACAACGATTGTGAAGGTCATTGCGGGTCGTGAAGCGATCCACACGGTGCAGTATGCGTGGCGTGGCGAGATGGACGATAGTGGTATGGTGGCTGCGATGCGATGGACCGTGGCGCAAATTCTGTGTGATCCGAGCGAGACGGCCTCGCCCTGCCCCTAGTCGCGATTTTCGCGTCCCGGCATTGCATTTAGCCCTTGCACGCCGGAGCGGCTTTTCCTAAATACGCCCTCACGCTGAGTGGTCCCTTCGTCTATCGGTTAGGACGCCAGGTTTTCAACCTGGAAAGAGGGGTTCGATTCCCCTAGGGACTACCAGCGTATTTCCCCCCCCCTTAAGTTTATGCTCTGTGGTTTTCGCAAATCTGGCCGCGACACGGCAAAACGCGCCTTGGCATTCCAAAGCGCGCCTAGACTTGTGAAACTCGGCCTAGGTGTACAGTCCCGGCATCTGATGGATCGGATTTAGGATGAATCGATCTGGCTCGGATGTCCAGATTTTGCAGATGTATTCGTAAGGTGTGAGGCCGCTAAGCGTCTTGAGGCGGCGCGCG
>Ga0163215_100648_pt1 | contig 46553 bp, 44 predicted proteins | sample SynspAceP_FD_185934 | JGI IMG/M metagenome (GOLD analysis project Ga0163215, IMG submission 185934) | Saline lake microbial communities from Ace Lake in Antarctica - Synechococcus sp. Ace-P (Hybrid Assembly) | ecosystem: Environmental > Aquatic > Non-marine Saline and Alkaline > Saline | place...
TCTGCAAATATTACGCCGCGTTCCTCGGCGTTCAGGTGTTTGTAGTGGCTTTCCATAGCAACATCCTATGCCCTCAGGGCGCAAGGTGTCGCACTTCAATCTTGAGCCTAAGCAGTGCTAACGCGACAACCACCATACCAATGCGTTTTTGCCATTGCGCCTCTGCAGCTGTTGGCCACCCGCCTTTTGTCGTCGCATACAGCTGCCAGTCTTCGAATTCGAAGTCAAAATCAAGAATAACAGGATCTTTTTCTTTTACAGCTTGGTCACCGTACAGAAAAACCCCTTCAATTCCCTTTCTTCTACCTGCAACGTCGATCGCAAGATCGTAGTCCTCATTGGCATCAGTCAGCCCCGCTTCGGCAAGGAATTCATCATAATCAAGAACAAGGGATACGATACCCCAAGGCGTCCTTACGTCCCCTGGCACTATCGCATTACCATTTTCATCGCGTTCAGTCAAATAAACCGGGGCCCGCAGGATCATACCCAAACCGCCCTGAGCCAAATTGACCGGACCGGTAATGATCTCTCCACCAGTGCTGAACATTTCTTGTATCATCAGAAACTGTTCATCATTTTTCCGATAGTCCAGCCCCAAAGCGCCTTCATTCCCGTCAAACGGATAGATGAGCTTAATAACAAGGTCAGGTGCTGCCGCGATACTCACGGTAGAGTCGTCAATACTTCTAATATTTTGAACTCTATTTAAAAATTGTTCCTGCGTAATGTTAGGATTATCAGAAATAAAGGTCGCTAACTCGCGAAGAACTAATGATTGAGAGTGGATAACCTCTTCAAAGGTCTCTCGGACATCTAGCAGCTCAAGGTACATTTCCGACTTCAGCTCACTCAGGTATTTTGAATAAGAAAGTCTGTCAAATTGTATAATGGCAAATATACTGATCACAGATGCAAATACAAAATACACCCAAAGCCACTTGCCAACAGAAGTAACCCAATCAAAAAATGATCTAAACATATAAAGAATTCTACTTCCATAGACGGGCCGACCGAAATGATGATGCTAATATTGCAGCAAAAACGCGGCAACAGCTTTGCTGCAAAACCTACGCGATAGCATTTACGGCAACAAATGAGGCAACGATAGGGCTAAATCGGACGAAATAATTCCGAAATGACGCGGTGTGGCCTGCATATATCAGCAGGCTGCCGCACAGGCAGGTGGCCAAAATGCGCACTTGGGGCGGGTTTATTGCGCCTCTCGTCTGTCATTCTGCAAAACCGGTTTTAGGGTTTCAATCAGAAAATCCATAAAGCACCGCACCTTAGGCGTTAGCACGTTTGATCGTGGATAGATCAACCAAAGCACTGACGCGTCATCTAGCCGCCAGTCAGGCAGGATATGGACAAGACGGCCAGCGGCAAGGTCCTTGGTCACGCTCCACTGAGAGTTAATCGACACCCCGCCCCCGGCAACCGTAGCGACCCGCTGCGATGTGCCATCGTCAAAAATAGAGCAACAATTCATTTGGTTAGGGTCAAAGGTCGCGTGCTGGCCAGCGCTATGAATAAGCGTGCGCGGCGCAGTATTGGCCCAGGCCAAAAATGCGTGCCTGGGCAAATCCTCTGGCCTTTGGGGCGTGCCGTGACGCGCCAAGTAGTCTGGGGCCGCGCAAAGAATACGCCAATCATCCGCCAATTTGCGGCCGCGCAGGCTGCTGTCCTCTAAGGGCGCGCTGCGCAGCGCAAGGTCGAAACTGCCTTCGATCAGATCAAAACGCGTATCGGACAGGCGCAAATCCAGCGTGATTTTTGGGTATTTCGCATGGAAGGCAGGCAGCAACGGCATGATGTGCAATTGGGCGAAACTGCTGGGCGCCGCGAACCGCAATGTGCCCGACGGCTCTGCCGCGTTCAGGCCAAGGGCCGCGCGCCCTGCCTCGGACTGCGCAAGGATCTCTCTGGCATAGGGCAGAAATGCCTCGCCCTCTTGCGACAACGACACCTTGCGGGTGGTGCGGTGCAGCAATTCTGCGCCCAGTTCGTGTTCTAACTTTGCCAGACGCGCGCTGGCCATCGCGGGGGCAAGCCCGAGGCTACGCCCCGCGGCCGAGATGTTCAGGCGTTCGGCAGCGGCCACAAACAGACGCAAGCTATCGGTGTCCATCCGGCCCTCATTATATCTAAAATCGGAATTCTGAAGTCCGATATGCGCCGTTTCTTCTGCTTTTCAAAGGTGTATTTTGCGTATCAAGCATCAACGTACAAACCTTAGGATCGTAGACATGAAAGCTATTGGATATACGCAGACCGGCCCCGTGGATGGCAGCGGCGCACTGCAAATGATTGATCTGGACCGCCCGCAGGTCGGACCGCGCGACCTTTTGGTTGCCGTCAAAGGCATCTCGGTCAATCCGGTCGATGTGAAACTGCGCGCCAATCGCGCGCCAGAGGGCGGGCCGGGCATCCTTGGCTTTGACGCGGCTGGCGTGGTTGTGGAAACCGGCGCAGAGGTGACGGGCTACACCGTTGGCGACGCGGTATTTTACGCCGGCGATGTGACCCGCGCCGGCACCAACGCTGAATTTCACGCGGTTGATGAACGCATTGCCGGGCGCAAGCCTGCGTCGCTGGATTTCACCGAGGCTGCTGGCATGCCGCTGACGACGATCACGGCATGGGAAATGCTGTTTGACAGCTTTCGCCTGACCGAAGGCGGCGGCGCAGGGCAAAGCCTGCTGGTCATTGGCGGCGCTGGCGGTGTTGGCTCTATCCTGATCCAGTTGGCAAAACAGCTGACCAAGTTGACCGTCATCGCAACCGCCTCTCGACCCGAGACGCAAGATTGGGTGCGCAAGATGGGCGCCGATCATGTGGTCGACCACCGCGGTGACCTTGTTGCGCAAGTGCGCGACCTTGGCCTTGCGCCGACCTATGTGGCTGCGCTGACGGCGACCGACCAGCACTGGGCTGCAATCGTGGACCTGATTGCGCCGCGCGGCCATGTCGCGCTGATCGACGATCCCGACAACCTGAACATCGGACCGGCCAAGTTCAAAGCGCTAAGCATTTCGTGGGAGTTCATGTTCACACGGTCGATGTTCGGCACCGCCGACATCGCGGTGCAGCGCGATCTGCTGAACCGTGTCGCCGACATGCTGGATGACGGCACATTGGCATCCACGGTGACCGAACGCGCCGATGTGTTGACGGTCGAAACCCTGACCGCAGCACACAAACGTCAGGAAACGGGCCGTGTGATCGGCAAGCAGGTTTTGCCCGGCCTGTCCAACGAAGCGTAAAGGAGAAACACCAATGACGGCCTATTCAATTCTTGAAGTCACGCCCCTGAAGGACGATTGGATCCCCGACTATCTGCCAGCCACCAACAAGGTGATTGCACGCCACGGCGGCAAATATCTGGCGCGCACGTCGAGCCACGAACAGCTTGAAGGGACTCAGCGCGGCGCCGCCCTGCGTATCCTGATCGAATGGCCTTCCGAGGACGCGGCCAAAGCGTTCATGCAGGACCCAGAGTATGCACCGCATCTGGACGCGCGGCAGGCGGGGTCAGACAGCTTTCACTGGCTGATCAAGGGGCAAGACGATTTAGCCTAAGTCATGCGGGCTGTCCCCTAAGGGGCGGCCCGCAGCCCATCCATCTGGGGGCGGCATTCGGTGACATCCGCGTACACCACGGTGCCCTCAATGTGCGCTTGAACCGCGCGCGTATCGACACACCTTTTTCCCGGCTTGCACGCGACGTGCTGCCCGCATCAAGCTAAGGCCTCATCATGAAAAAGATCATTCTTATCACCGGTGCGACAGACGGTATTGGTCGCGCGGCGGCCGAGGCACTTGCCAAGCAGGGCCATGACTTGATCATTCATGGCCGTAGCGCGGGCAAACTCGCCACCACGGCAGAGGCCCTGCGCAAAACCGGGGCCGACATCACGACCGCATTGGCCGACCTTTCGGACCTGTCGCAAGTGGCGGCGATGGCGGAGCAGATTGCAGCATCGCATCCCCGGATTGATGTGCTGATCAACAACGCTGGCGTCTTCAAAACAGACCACACCATCACCGACGACGGGTTAGACGTCCGTTTTGTCGTCAACACCTTGGCCCCTGCCCTTTTGACCTTAAAACTGCTGCCCACGGTTCCATTGGGCGGCCGCATCATCCACCTATCCTCTGCCGCGCAGGCCCCGGTGGACCTGCAGGCGTTAGCTGGCGCACGCCCGATGCAAGACATGGACGCCTATGCGCAAAGCAAGCTTGCCATCACACTCTGGAGCCAGCACTTCGCAGCGCAGCATCCTACGGGCCCCGCCTCTATCGCGGTCAATCCCGGCTCTCTTTTGGCGACAAAGATGGTGCGCGAAGGGTTTGGCACGTCAGGGAACGATCTGAACATCGGCGTCGACATCCTGACCCGCGCCGCCCTTTCTGACGCATTCGCAGATGCCACAGGCCGCTACTTTGACAACGATGCACGCCGCTTCGGTCCCCGCTATCCTGAAGCGCTTTGCGCAACGGTTGCCGGTGCCGTGGATAAGATGTTGAAGCCGTTTTTGGCGCTTCACTGAACGCCGTGAGATGTATATCGCAAAGTCCGGTTCGAGCCCAATGTGCCTAATGCGACACTGCACGATAAGTCTGCGCAAAATCCAATACAGACGTGGCCGGCAAACAATCTTCGCCGACACCAAAGGCAACGGACCCTAACAAGACACGGCCCTGAAAAAGCCATTGGGTATCAGTTTTTTTGCACTCAAAGACCAAAGATTACAGGGGCCCGCAGCGTCCCCATCCCAAAGGTTGCCACAAAATTACCTTAATTCGCGCCCGATTTGCCTCAAAAGATACCTAAACTAGAGCAATAAATCTCCTCAAGACCAACGTTCTAAGGGTATAAGCAATGGCAGATTACACCTTCAATGTTTACCTCGAGAGCCCTTACGCTAGCGGTTTCGATTCCGCGCCGGGAATTTTCACTTACTCCCCCCTTACCGGAAGCACCGGTACCGCAGTCATTACCGATAATGAAACAGGCGTGGACGGATTAACGCTGGATGACAATGTTGGTGGCAGCCAAGAAACGGCGACGGCAACGATAACGGTCGACGGAACCGTGACATACCAAGACATCTCGGTGAATGCGGACGCAGGTTGGACCATTTATGACCCGATCGATGACGTCACTTTCGAGGTCATTCTGCTTAACGGCAAACAGGGCAAACAAAGCTTTACCTACACGTTGTCAGAATACCCTTTGGTCGAAGGGCGCGCATACGAGATTATAAACTTCGACAATCAGCCCGACGCGCAGGTCGCGGGCGAGCCCGTATTTACCTATGCTGACTATGTCTGTTTCACGCGCGGTTGCATGCTTGAAACCCCGAACGGCATGCGATCGGTTGAGGAACTTGCAGTTGGCGATTTGGTTGAAACGCTCGATCATGGGCCGCAGCCCATTCGGTGGATCGGATCGAAAAGGCTGATTGCCCGCGGAAAGAATGCGCCAATACAAATCCCAAAGGGTGTGTTTGGGTGCCATAAAACCTTCGAACTATCACCCCAACATAGAGTCCTGCTGCGCGATACTTTGAACGAATTGCACTTTGGCAATTCCGAATGTCTTGCCGCGGCAAAACATCTTGTGGGCGATGCACCGATCACCCAAAGCGCGGGGGGATATGTCGAATACTTCCATATCCTTTTTGACCGTCATGAAATCCTGAATTGTAACGGTGTCGATGTCGAAAGCTTCCATCCGGCCAAGCAGGGTGAACTTTTGTTGTCAGATGATGACCGCGCTAAAATCGTGGATATATTCCCAAATCTGGCTGATGGTTTCGAAAATTACGGATCGACAGCGCGGCCGGTCCTCAGAGGGTATGAGACGCAGGTCATCCGCAGCGCACTCGCGCAGCAGATGGAAGCGGCTTAACTGGACTACCAGCGGCGTCGATGACGTGTTGTAAAGAGCGGGTTAAGACAGCGCGCGTCATATCCACATTATCCGCCGGTTCCATTTCTGGAAGACCGGAAATCCGTTTGAGAAAACGGCGATTTCGGTGAGTGCGAAGTCTATCGGGCCGATATCGCCACCCGTTGAACGCACCCACTCGTAGAAATCTGGATTTCAGAGCCAGATCGTTTCATCCCAAATCCGATCCTCCAAATGCCGGGACTAGACACCTAGCCGATGTGATCAAACGGCGTATCAGCGCGCATATCACGCGTATTAAACCAAGCTTGATAATATTGCATGATCGCGGCCTCTAATTGGCGTAATGTTTTATATTCCGTCTTAAGCGGTGCCCAGCGGACATAGAAAAATCGCAAACCCTAAACGGCGGGTTCCATTCCAGCCAGGCCATCCAGTCAGATTTTCCGTTTATCCGATCATCCTTAAACTGACATTCTTCAATTAGAACGCCGACCGGTTGATGTTGCAGCCGTTTTGTACATCGATCAAGCCGCTTGGTGGAACTGTGCCGTGGTTCGGACAACAGACGAGCGATTTGCGCATTATTTATGGCTTAAAGACACCGGTCAAATGATAGAGCCGTCTGTGGGCTGTAGCAGCATTGCCCGCACACCAGACCTTGCCGAGCGTACAACAAACAATCTTTTTAAGTTCTTTAGGGACGCGGCAAATGCGACTGCCTGCCTTGGTAACCTCACCCTGTGCGATATACTTTGTACAACAGCGTAAGGAGCCGCTGCTTATGATTGAATTTATGCACCACGTTCAACTGGCAATGCCGGTGAATGGGGAAGATAGAGCGCGAGCATGCTATGTTGACGTCTTGGGTTTCGAGGAAGTCGAAAAACCTGCCATTTTGAAAGACCGCGGCGGCGTTTGGTTCACCCGTGCTGCCATCGATCTGCATTTGGGCGTCGAGGAACCATTCATTCCAGCAAAAAAGGCCCACCCTGCTTTCGGCGCCCCGTCACTCGATGAAGCTATTCAGCATCTTCAAAATCGGAAAGTGGCGTATCGACGTGATATCGATTTGCCGACCATTCGCCGGATCTATATTGATGATCCGTTCGAAAACCAGATTGAGCTGCTCGAACTATTGCGAGGATCGGCTACATGAGCAGATGCAGGTCTTCATAGCTCTTCCGAAAAACTTCGTTTTTGAGGTAGGGTCAACGTAGTATTTGAAGTCAAGATCAGTCAGTATCCGAACAGATGATCAGACGATCGCAAAGAAGATGGACCAAGAGATTGACGCAGAAGCTTTTTCTCGCTGCCACCGTGCTCATTTTATCGAGCCCTGCGTTCGCAGATGTCGTCGTTAGCTTCGACGAAGGCGCACCCAAAGACCGATTCACATTTCACAATACTTTGGCGTGTACGCTTACTGCCGCAACGTTGGAACTGGACCTGTCTGGATCAGCTTCGGGTCTGATCTTTGATGTGACCAGCACTGGCGCAGGCGTTGAAGTATTTCAGCCGCTTGAACTAGTCGCGGGAAAGGCGGCGTTGACTATGCTTCCGACTGTTAAGGACGGCGACAACAAACTTGTCTTAAATATTGGTGCACTTGGTCCAGACGAACGGATCGCGTTTACGATCGACGTGGATGACACTGCTGGTGGGCGCGAAATCACAGTATCTGGCTCTGAGATTGAGGGTGCCGCAGTCGCGTTGACGGTTGAAAACACGTCAACGCGCGCCTCGTTTTCGTCAAACGCCGAAGCCTCCCTTATCACCCCGGTATGTTCATAGGATTTTACCAATCCTCACGCTAGAAACGCCAGATTAAACGCGGCTTTCGGCAACCATTTTTTTTGTTTCGGACCTCCGCACCTCACCGCAAAGCCGGCATTCCTGCTGGGTCCTCATTTAGGATATTGCCTGTCAGATCATCTAAAGCTGTGGAACGCGCGAAAGATTTCCCTGCGCGAACTGACCGGAATTGCGCGGATAATTAGGACTGCAGATAGCAGCGCAGCAAGTGCGAAAGCCCATGCAATAGCCCAGACTGGACCTGCTGCCATCGCCTCCACTGCCGTGGCAAAGATAACGGCCACAAGACTAGAGATCGACGCAATGATGGTGGAGCTTAGGCCAGCAAGATCACCGAGCGGGCGCATCGCTAACGCATTGAGGTTGCCGAACAGGAGGCCGAGCGCGAAGAAACCCAGCCAACCCAGACCGAGCAAGACCGCCAATGGTGGGTGCCCCTGAGTCAGTGCCGCCGCACCCAGAAGCGCGGCCCCTGACACGCCCAGCAACACAACACCTGCAAGGATCGGAGCCTCCATGCCGGTGCGACCAACGCACCTCACGTTCAGAAGGAGCGCTGCACCGGTTCCCGTCGCGAGAATGGCGAAGAATGCCGGCATCGCAGTCGAGAGATCGTAGATCGCGCCGAACAACTCTGCCGCCACAGCAAAATAGGTAAGCTGCGCACCAAAGATAAAGCCCGTGGCTATGATGACGGGCGTCACGTCGGGGCGACCCAGCACCGTCCGGGTGTTTCGTGCCAAGCGCCGAAATTGCAGAGGTATCCTCTTGTCGACGGGCAGCGTCTCGGGGTGACGGGTCCATAGCCAGCCACCGAGCCCGGCCGCCAGCACCAGATAAGCCCAGAATACGCCGCGCCAGCCAAATGTTGCCGCAATGACAGCACCGATAACTGGCGCAATCATCGGAACGAGGATCAACAAAGTGAAAATGACCGACATGACCTGCGCCATATCAGTTCCCGCATAGCGGTCGCGGATCATCGCGCGTGTGCCGATCTTTGGTCCCGCAACGCCTGCGCCTTGAAGGAAGCGTCCGAATACCACGGCGGCAAAGCTATCCGCCGTGGCAGCGAGAATTGTGCCGACGACAAAGACGATAAGACCCGCGATGACGGCAGGACGCCGTCCCGCCGCGTCGCTAAATGGGCCAATCAGCAGCTCACCTGCGGCCATTCCCAACACGAAAACGGTGATGATCTGTGCGCCGGAAAACGGAGGCGCAATTGCAAGGTCAGCCTCAATCATGGGCATCACAGGCAGCACGCCGTCGATGGCCAGGGCGGTCAACGCCGTCAGCGCAACGTAGAGGGAAAAGCGTTCAGTGCGTTTCAATGGCCATGTCCCAGCTTTTCCTCATAGGCTAAATGTTTGCGGTCGAAGCGGAGCAGCCATTGGTGCGGACCACAGCATCGGTCAGAATGGGCCTTTTGATGCGGTTCGCCGCGCCGCAGCATCTCATGATATGATGCTGTGTCAACGTCGGGTTGTCACTGTGGAAGGGTATGGCGGATCGGAGGATCCCGTATGCAAACACCAAACTTACCAGCCATTTGTGCGGTTCCACGAGCGCCTCCATACATCAACGCGCCAGTATGCAAGGATCGTGCCGGCTGTTCAGAATTTGTAAGGTTAGACTACCGCTGCGCTGACAAAGCGGCGGCCGCCAGCCGTCATTGAAAAGTCAGCTTTAAAAGGCTTCACCACCTGAATTTGCGATCAATAGTGGAACCAGCCAAATACTATCGCCTATGGCGCACCGATAGCGACTCCTGTACTGTGTCGAAAGAAGGCTCAGCAATGCGGGTTCAGGAACGCATTTTCGTCGGCCTGCGCTGCTGGCTTGCCGGCTAATATTTCTGCATAATTGAATCTGGCAATTCCGCGTTGTGGGCGCGGCTCTGACAAGTGCACGAAGTCGTATCCCGTCTGGGTCAGGATCGCTGTCAACGCACGGTAATGCGCTGTCTGAGATGCTTCGCCAAAATGGCCAAAGACTGCGGTTACTGCCTTCGTGCCGGATCGTCAGACTGTTCGACAAGCAAATGAGGCTTTAGCCCAGTTTCAAATAGCTAAGTCCAACGGCGCATCGAAAAGATCGTTTTCGATCCAGTAATTGATTGGGTGTCAGTCAGTTGGGTCGAGCGTCTTCTTGCTAAATTGTTCTTCGCAATCCAGCGCTCTTGCGAAAATTGACTCATTGAAAATCGAAAAGGTGGACGGAATGCTTTCAATACATGCGATGCCTGATGCGTTCACTAAGAGTGAATGTGAGCTGATTATTTCGATGATTTCCCAATCGCCAACCAATGAAGCCCTCCTCGTCGGCAGCAATAAAGATCACAATCTTCGCAAATCTGAGTTGGTCTGGACAGATGACGTGGTTGGTATGGAGTGGGTGATGGACCGCTTGATCGAGCTGGTTCGCAAATCAAACAGGGATCATTTTGAATTCGATCTGCGCGAGTTTGCCGAAAGCCCGCAGGTGGCGATCTACAAGTCCTCAGATAGCGGCCACTTCGTATGGCACTCCGATATTGGTAGCGGTCCTGCCTCTGGAAAACGAAAGCTCACTCTGGTGCTGCAATTAAGCGGTGCCGATACCTATGAAGGCGGTGACTTGGAGGTCATGCCGGGCGCACAAATTCTCACAGCTGGTCGCGCTCAGGGGTGTGTTAGCATTTTTCCCAGTTTCACGCTTCATCAGGTGACGCCGGTTAAAAGTGGTATACGGCATTCGATGACTGTTTGGGCGCACGGTCCTGCATTCCGCTGAAACAGCCCTTAGCTGACATTGCTGATGTTGCGGTAGCGCTACCTTACGTCGATTAGGTCAGGAACTAGTCGCAGAATTGGATGCAATGCTGTTCGTCCGGCGCAAAGGGGCCGGGGCGATAATGCATAGACTGTGCACCGGCTGTCATCGGGATGCACAGGCCGACGCAGAGTGCTGGATGCTATTTACGCGCCGACACTTCGAACAGCCGTCCGGGCGCGTCGGCTGCCAAGGGTGCCCCGGCCGCCTGCGCCATATGCCAGGCTAGAACCTGATTGCTGCTCAGCACCGGGATGCCGAGTTCCGATTCCAGTGGGGCGATGATGTCGAGCGTGCGCAGATTGGTGCAGGACAGAAAGATCGCTTCTGCCACGGTCGACGCGGCACGGGCCGCAGCCATGATCGAAGCCGGCGCAATCCGGGCTACCTTCGCCTCCTCCTCCTCGCCAAACGTCACGGTATCGACCACCGTAAACCCTGCGGTGCCGAAAGCGTCGCGCACGGGGCCGGCGACGGTCGCGACATAGGGCGTCACCAGACCTATCCGCAGAACGCCAAGCGCTTTCAAAGCGGCCAAAGCCGCCGTCAAGGGATCAGTGACAACGGGTGCCACAACGCCCTGGCGAACCATGTCCGCCACCGCTGCGGCACCGATCAGGGTCGTGCCGGATGTGCAGCCGTAGCCCACGACATCGAAGCAAGCAGCCCGCGGAAAAAGCTGCGCCGCACGCGGTAGGTCAGCCTTCATTGCCGCAATCGTATCGGTCGTTAAGGCGTCGCCGGACGGAATACGGCTGATGTGGATCGCAATGTCGCGGTCGGGAAAAAGGCGGCGAAAGTCCTGCTCTAGCGTTTCGTCGGCCTGAAGCACGATCAGCCCGAAAGTGGCCTTGCTGCCAATGGGACCTGTCAGATCAAAGTTAATCTGCTTCATGGCAAGATCACTGGCAATGCGGCAGGCGCACGGCGTGAAAGCAATTCGGGTCCATGCGCCCGCAACACGATATTCTCCTCGTGCACCATGATCAGTCCTGGGGCGATGTCCACGCCGGGTTCCAGTGTCAGCACCATCCCCTCGCGTAGCTCTGTTGTGTCCAGCGGGGTCAGCGACGGCCATTCGGTCAAGGTCACCCCAAGACCGTGGCCCAACCTGCCTCCGCTTGCCACCGCACCCGCCCGTGTCAGGGCCTCTGCCACGATCCGGTTCGCATCCCGGGCCAGCATACCGGGGCGCAGCGCCGTGAGTGTCACATCGGTCGCGGTATACAGCGCGTCATGCGCGCGGCGCACCGCATCGCTGGGCGGGCCGATCGCAAAGTTGCGGTCGAAATCGCAAAAATAACCGTCTCGTACGGCACCCGTATCCAGCATCAGCACGTCGCCTAACTGCAAGGGCCGGTCGTCGGCGGGCGAGATAACATCCCCATATCCACCCTGCCCCGCAGCCCCTGCGACATAGCTGACCCAGTCGGCCCCTGCCTGCAGCAGGGCCACCTGAAAGTCGCGGAATACGTCGATCAGCGGCGTGCCAAGTTGTGCGAAATCCCGAACGCGATCAAAGGCGGCATTAGCCACGTCACAGGTGGCGCGAATCTTGTCGATTTCAGCCTCGGACTTGATCTCTCTGACCCGGCAGACGGCGGCGGTTCCGTCGATAAACTGCCGCGGTGCGACAAGGTCCTGCACGCGCAGATAATCCGCGAGCGGCATGCGCAGATGCGTTTCCAACCCCATTGGCAGGCCGATCCTGCCCGCGGCAGGGACGGATGTGATCAACGCCTCGGCCAGAAGGCTGACACCGTCATCAACCGGGTCAGGGGCCCGCCAGGTCCTGATGTCCGTGATCCAGCAGCGCCCCATTAGCGCGGCACCGATCGTCGGGATGATCGCAATCGGATCGCCCGCCGCAGGCACCACGATGAACCATGGCCGCGCGGGGCTTTGCCAGAACCGTGTCAAAAACCCTGTGGTGTAGAAAATATCCGCGGGTGACGTCAAAAGCAGGACATCCATCCCGCCGATTGCCATTTCGGCCTGAAGCGCCTTGATCCGGCGGCGATATTCATCCGCCGGAAAGATCATCGAACCGTCAGGCATTTTCCGGCCCTTCGCTAAGGATGCAAAGCACGTGGCTTTCGGCATTGATCCCGTCCAGCCCAGCCAAGAGTGCTGCTACACCGGCCGCACCTGATGGTGTCGATGGTAATCCGGCGGCGGCGACGGCTTCGGCTCCTGTCGCCGCCTCTTCCTCCGTCAAGGTGACAAAGCCATCGGCGTCGCGTGCCAGATCCGCCAACGCCAGCATGGACGGCGTTTTGCAGTCCAGCCGTCCCATCGCAGAGACGGGCCCGGATGTCACAACGACCCGCCCCGCACGGATGCTGTCAATCAGCGCCGGGGCCGCTTCGGGTTCGACCACGATCATCTGGGGGCCGTCACCCCATGCAAGGCGCAGTTCCGCCGCAACCGCCGCGGCAAGGCCGCCGACGCCAGCCTGCAGCAGGACATGGGTCGGCCGGTCGGTCATCTGGCCCACGATTTCCGTCGCGATCTGTCGGTAGCCTTCCATCACCCGAAACGGCAGGTCGACATATCCCGGCCAGGACCCGTCCGACAGCAGTGTCCAACCCTGCGCCTTTGCCGAATGACCCGCTGCAACCATGCTCGCCTCGTAATCTGCGCCCGCACGCACGACCTGCGCACCCATCCCCCGCAACCGCGCGGCAAAGCTTTCAGGCACGGTGTCCGCCAAATAGATGACTGCCGCAGCACCAAAAATGCGCGCGCCAGCAGCCACTGACAGGCCGTGATTGCCAGCGCTGGCAGTCACATAGGTGCGTCCGGTCAAGGCTGTTGGTAATGCACCGCCAGCGGCAGCAGCTTCACGCGCGATAGCATAGGCGGCCCCCAGCGCTTTGAAACTGCCAAGACCCATGCGACCGCGTTCGTCCTTGATCGTCACGCGCGCGGCACCCGCCATTTCAGCAAGAGCGGGGACGTCGCGCAGCGGCGTCTGTTCATGCCTCGGGCACTGCGCCAGAAGGGAGGCAACCGCACGCGCACGCCCGCCAGGCGTTGGCTGAAGATCGGGTAGACCGCGACCCCGATATGGATTTACAAATACCTGTGTCACGCATCCCCCTCGTCGTTAATGCTGCTTCGCTCGCATGTATGAGGGCACAGAGTTGGCAGCTTTAATAGCGGTAACGGGACATTTTTTCAGATCACCGCTATCCATAGATCCATAACGAGGTGTCCGCCCCTTGCCGCAAAGCTTTCGAACGAAAGGCGGCCTGATAAAGACCAAGCCCACCTTGTTGCGCGAATTGCGGTGCGGCACCTCGGACTTCGCTTCGACGATGGTGCGCGGTCAGCGCTGCCATTAAAATTCCAAACACTGCCGACCGAGCATGATCTAGCTAGTGCTGAAATAGCGCCGGACTGGTCGTGAAGCGCCCGTAATCTGCCCCCGTGCGGCCTGCGACCTGAACGCCGCACTGTCATTGCGCTACCCACTAGACGCGTGGCGCAGGCAAGCTAAGGTTGTAGGAGGAGCTGTTTTGGGAGGAACTGCAGATGTTAAGAATTTACGCGCTTGCCGCAATCACGGGCTTTTACGGTTCTGTCGCCTCGGCTGAAAGTCACGCCGCAACGGAAGCTGAACAAACCGAAACGCCCGCGGTCATGGCCGAAGATGTGGACTTGGACGCTGCGAAGTCGATATTCACGCGGAGCTGCCGTGGGTGTCATGGCAACAAAGCGCAGGGCGTCGCGAGCTATCCGAAGCTATCCGACAAGACACCGGAATACATTGTTGAAAAGCTTGAAACCTATCGCGCAGGAGAGCGGATCGGACCCAACTCGGTCTTGATGATCCAGAACGCAAAAGGCCTCTCGGACCTAGAGATCGCGAGCCTTGCAGTCTACGTCACAACCGCTTTTGAATGAACTCCGCAGCCCTCGGGGCTAATTAACTGAACCGCGGGTTTACTTGATTCACGTTCAGACCCTGCTAGGGTTGTGGAACGGCCAGGTGTGTCAGCGGACAACCAGTGCGACGTCATACCTCTGCTTCATTGAAATCTGGGAGGAAATCATGACTTTATCACGTCCATTTTTTACATCGTTGCTCATAGGAACATCCATTCTTGTAACGCCTGCGCTTGCGCAAAGCGGGATGAACACAACTAGTCTTCAGCAGGAGGTCGTGCTGGAGGGGCTAGAAAATCCGTGGGATATGGCGTTCTTGGATGATGGCACGATGCTATTCACCGAGAAATGCAGTGGCCTGTCTGTGCGCATGCCCGATGGCACCGTCAATGCGCTATATGGCGTGGGCGAGACGGAAGGTTACGCAGAAAATGGCGCTGACCTTTTTTGCGAGGGACAGGCCGGGATGATGGGCGTCGCTTTTGATCCCGACTTCGATAATAACCGTCGGATCTACGTCTATGCGACCTCGAACATGTCCGCGCCTCATACAAACCGGCTGATGCGGTTCACCCTGAACGAAGACTTTACGAGCGTCGCGGACCGGACCGACATCGTGGATGATGTGCCATACAAAATGGAAGCGTCGGACCATCCCTTCGGTGGTCCCGGTGCGCACAACGGCGGACGCGTTCGCTTCGGTCCAGACGGCGCGCTGTGGCTCACGACCGGTGACAACCACAACGAGGAGATCCCGCAAAGCCCGACACTGATGGGGTCCAAAGTTTTGCGGATGGATACAGATGGGCAGGCTCACCCTGACAACAGCCCACCCGAAGGATTTGACCCGCGCACCTATACCTATGGCCACCGCAACGTGCAGGGCATCGCGTTTCACCCTGACACCGGACAGGCCGTCATCGCAGAGCATGGCCCTTGGCATTCGGACGAGATCACCGTGCTGGTGAATGGTGGCAACGGTGGCTGGGACCCACGCGCCAACATGGCAGGCCGCGGCGACTGCCCGGACGGGTATTGCGGATACAGTCCAAACCAGAACGAGGGTATGAATCGTTACGAGCGGGCCGCCTTTATGCCGATGACAGACTTCGCGACATATCCCGACGCCATGCCACCTGTATGGGAAAACAACGGCTGGTCGCAGGGCACGTCGTCAGCGGCCTTCCTCGAAGGTGAGCAGTGGGGCGACTGGAACGGTGCGATGGTTGTCGGCATCATGGGGATCGGTTTTGGCGGCACGCCGCTTGGACAGCGGATCGACGTCATCGAGTTCTTTGAGGACGATGGCACACTTTCGGTCGAGGACGTGACCGAGATGACCCTGCCAATGGAGGCTGGTCGCTTCCGCTCGGTTGTCCTTGGACCGAACGGCAGTCTTTATACTTCCGTTGATGAGGGCACCATCTACAAGCTGACACCAGGCAGCTGATACTGCGCTAGGCCGCGCGACTCCGACAGCGCGGCCTAGTTCTCTGCGTGAAGCGCAGAAAAAAGTGGGAACAGCTGGCCATCCACCCAAATATAGTATGGCCCGTTAGCAAGGCGGCGCTTCTATGCCGTTCACACACCCGACATTGCATGGTTTTGCGCCGTGATATTTCGTCCAAGAATGATTGTATCCGGACGCGACTGTCTGAAAAGCTCATGACCTAGACTGCACGGCTGTCGCCGCAGACGAATGTCATTCTACAATGACGGCCCCTCAAACAAAGACAAACACACATAGGGTGCGTGCGGATTACCGTGTTCGCAACGCTCGTTTTTAATGCTGTTGCGAAGACGCGCCGCGCCCGCTTTCAGTGGCCCTATCGCCCCGTGATACCCTCGATCTGGGGTAAGGGTGTCGACTGCGTGACGCGTTCGGATGGCCGTTTTTCGTAGAAGGCATTGCCGCCTGTCGAAAGAACGTAGTGAATGTTGTCGTAGGGCGCGTGGTATGTTGCGGCGTGGAAAAACTGCGCCCGCGCGATCATCGGGTGCCGTTCACCTTTTAGAACCGAAACTGCTGCCTCGCGGACAATCGCAGCAGATCGCCCGTCCATTTTGCGTGACATGATCCCGGGTGCAAACTGATTTTTCTGCGCGACGACACCACAGACCGTGTCGGGATAGCTGCTGGAATTGACGCGGTTCATGACGACGCTGCCCACTGCGATCATTCCATCGCGGCTCGACCGGTTCGACTCGAAATACATCGCCCGTTCCATACAGTCGCGTTCGGTATGACGCGGGAAAATGCCACAACCCGTCAGTGCCGCCAATGCGGCGACCGAAATGATCATCTGAAATCTGACCTTTTGACGTATCACTTTTGGTCGCTCCTAAAGCTTGGTGGCGTCGCAGTTGTCTTGCCAAGGGCGCTAGCGGGCTGGTGGGCCGTTGGTCCCAAGTAAATCGAGGGCTGAAAGGCGAGGCGAGCCATAGCGCTTCACGCCAAGCTGTTCAGCATCACACCGAGGCACCTTTCCCGTAACGTCCTTCAGTTACTTTATAATACCTAAAGACATTGAAACCCCTTTACTAGTTTTCACAAATTTACCGCCAAAGGCATGCAGGGGAAATTTGCCGACCGCGGGCATATAGCGAGCGTATATCGCCCCCTTTCCGGTAATTTTACGGTTACTCAAGGTCCGAAGCATGCCCAACTAATCCCCGTTCGTATATCGCGAGCTGACAGTCTAAGCGTACGCACATCCTCTTACGCCGACGTTCATGGATCGCGCAGCATGTCGTCGACCGAAACGTCGATCAGCCGATCGGCGGACAATCCAGCTTGATGTCGTTACGGCATTGATCGTCATGAAGCGTCACTTTACCGTCTCAGAGCAGCACTTTCCGACATGCACTTTGTCTCACCTTCATTCCTATCGTTCGTTGCAAATGTTAGTTTAATCTTCCACCTCTTGCGGCGCGACTTGACCTCTCCCACCCATCAGATGCGGATTAAATCTCTTATGAATGCGATAAAATTGAAATCGTTTCTGTTCGACGGGTTCCTTGCTGGCTGGACCGCTTTGTTCGCTTTGGGGGTGCTGGTCTTTTGGTTGTCTGGCTCGCCGCAAAAACCAATTCGGGCTGCAACTCGTCTATGGGTGCGCGGAATCTTGTTCGGGCTGAAGCATATCGTAGGGCTGGATTATGCCGAAAAGGGCCGCGACCTGATTCCAGACGAACCCTGTCTCATCGTCTGCAATCATCAATCCACTTGGGAAACGCTTGCAGCCCTTGTTCTTTTCCCGGACGTCGCAATTGTCGCGAAGCACGAACTTCTGCGGATCCCGATAATCGGGTGGTATCTGCGAAAATCACCGATGATCATCATCGATCGTGAAAGCGGGTCCAAGGCACTAAAGGCGATGCTGAAACAGAGTCATGAAGCGATTGCCTCCGGCCGCTCGGTTCTGGTTTTTCCACAAGGGACACGTATGGATGAGAGCGAGCCAATCGCGTTCAAGCGTGGGGTGGAACTGCTGTATTCAAAGCTGGGGGCCCCCGTGCTGCCCGTCTTGGTGAACTCCGGCAAATTCTGGGGGCCTAGCGGATCAAGCAAGCGTGGTGGGACAATCACAGTCTCGTATCTCGCTCCGATACCACCTGGGTTGTCGGCCGAACTGTTTGTTCGAAAGGCCGAAGCGCAGATGGAGGCAGAACGGTCGATACTGCCATAACCTGTCGCAACAGGTGCATTCTACGAAGATTGCCAACCGCTGGCCGGACGTGGTTTCCGTCAGCATGCCAGCCCTTAAGAGGAGTAGGTGCGACGACACGGTCAGTCCCGGACGCGCAGGACACTCCTCTTGCAGGTCGATAAAAAGCATGCCGCGTCAGTTTGGGCGCGCTGCTGCCCAAAGATGAGGTCTGGTACTAGCCCTTCGTGCAGCCCGCATGGGACCGCCTGTTTGCGATGACCTAAAAAATATGTCATGATGCATTAACCCGGAAATGCACTCGGTAACGTCGCATGGTCTTCAAAAGGGTGCTCATATGCCGAAAATCGTCAACAAATCAGAGGATCAGGAAACCGCTGAGGGCGAAATCGAAAGATTTCAAGACGACTTAGGACCCTTTGTCGTCGCTGCCGAGACGACACGGATGGCGATGGTGTTTACGGACGCCTGCGAGACGGCCAATCCGATCATCTTCGCCAACGACGCCTTTCTCAACATGACAGGTTACGAACGCGAGGAAGTCTTGGGCCAGAGCTTTAACTTTCTCATGGCCAATATCGCGGATGAAGATGCACTGGCCCTGATCCGCGAGGAGTTCGAACACCACTCCGACACCGACAGCGAGATCCTTTACCGCCGTAAGGATGGCAGCGAATTTTGGGCCGCCCTCTTCGTCAGTCCGATCCGGGACGACGATGGTGATATTATCCAGAACTTTGCCTCCTTCGTGGATCTTACCGCATACAAGGACGAGCAGGCTCAATCGCGCATGCTTATCGATGAACTGAACCACCGCGTTAAGAACACCCTCGCGACGGTGCAATCGATCGTCTCGCAGGCGGCGCGCGCGAACGCCGACCCCAAAGCAATGCGGAAAGCCGTTGAGACACGCCTGTATGCACTTGCCCGGTCGCACGACCTACTGACCCGCGAAAAGTGGCGCAGCGCCGGGCTTTTAGATGTGATCAATGACGCGCTAGAGCCATTCGGAGCGGATGAAGAGCGGGCGCGCCGCGTCGAGATTACCGGCGATAACATCCGCTTCGGACCAAAGTCGGCATTGGCGCTTGGCATCGCCTTCAACGAGTTAGCCACCAATGCTGTGAAGTATGGCGCATTCTCGAACGAAAATGGATTGATCCGGATTGAGTGGACAGTCGCGCCGTCACCGACGGGTCGGCGGCTGCATCTGATCTGGACGGAAAAGGATGGACCGGCTGTGACACCACCGACGCGCAAGGGCTTTGGATCCCAAGTGATCGAGCGGGGCCTCGCACATGAATTGGGTGGCACTGTGGCGCTAGACTATCGCGCCAAAGGCGTTGTCTGCACGATGGACATTCCTGCACCCGTTTCCGACGATGAGTGATCTGCTATCTGGTCGCCGTGTCCTCGTCGTTGAGGACGAGTCGCTGATCCTCTTTTTGATGGAGGATATCCTGGCAGATCTCGGATGCCGGGACGTCAGTGGAGCCAGCACGGTTGCCAAAGCGATTTCTTTGATCGAATCCGAGTCTTTTGATGCGGCGACGCTAGACATGAATTTGGGTGGAGAAGACAGCAATCTCGTAGCTGATGCTCTGCTGGAACGGGGCGTCCCCTTCATCTTCTGCACCGGAAATAGCAAATCCGATATGAGGGAAGGATTTGGGGATCATGCGGTCCTTTACAAGCCGTTCCGCGACGCAGATTTGACCGCCGCACTCACACAGCTTCTGTCGTAAAAGGCCAAGCTCAATTCAGTATGTGGGGTGGGTCACCGGGTCTTTAGGCGTAAAACTAGCAACCACTTCCACATGACAAAATGGCCGCAAGGCAAACAGGCTCGATATTTGCGATGCATATCCAGCGCCGGTTTTCTTCGATCTGGCCGGCAAGAGGATCGCTACACGGCCCGGCAGCCAACGTCTGCTTTTAGGATGGGTGGTTCAATTTTCACGCGCGCAGCGAAGAACCGCAATTCGCCCGTGCTGATCTTCGGCCCGCGGCTTCCAGTCCACGCGGAATCACGCTGCGACTTGCTGAAAATGTTGCTCATGGCCAAGTGCCTGACGCCTGCCATTTAACGGTGCAATCGCAACATGACCGATCAGCCAGTCCGACGGATCGCTGAATCTGCTGCCCGATTGACGACACCTCTTACAAGTCGCGTAGCCGTGTCACGGATCGCCGCCCTAACACCACCTTCTTCGAATTGGTTGCTACTGCTCCGAGACACGCAACGCGCCTCGGAGACTGTATTTTAAAGCCCTACAGCTTTCGTAGGACCAACTTTGGTCGACGTTGCACGTCCTTGGAAAGAACGATGCCCTCCACACCAACCAACGCTGCCGCCAATCAGCTACAGCCGCTGGTGCCACCGCAGGTGTTGCACTTCATGCAGGTCCCGTTGCGGACCAGCGTGTAGTTCTGGCATTCGCCGCAAGGATCGCCCTCGTAGCCTTGCATCTTTGCCTTGTCGCGCAGGGTCAGGCTGCCGCTGGTCGTCATCGTGCCCGACGCGATGGCTGTCGTGGTCGATTGGCTTACAGCGACGGTGCCCGTGACGCTTTGCGCCACATCTGCCCCAACCGTCAGGCCAGACATGCCGCCTTGTAGGACGACCAGATCCTGCGGCATCCGCTTGCGCAGATACCCGGTAGAGCTGATCTGCCGCAGCACTTCCAGCGAACGGCTGGCAGCGGCCTCTGACGGGGTGGCGACGTTGGTGACGCCCTCTTCCACGCCGCGTCCGATGTCGTCAAAGGCTGCGCCTTCGGGCTTCACATGCGCCAGATCGGTGCGATCCAAATAGCTGACCGCCAGCTCGCGGAAGATGTAGTCCAGAATGGACGTCGCGTTCTTAATGCTGTCGTTACCCTGCACGCCGCCGGCAGGCTCGAACTTGGTAAACGTAAAGGCGTCGACGAACTCTTCTAGCGGGACGCCGTATTGCAGGCCGACCGAAACCGCGATGGCAAAGTTGTTCATCATGGCGCGGAAACCTGCGCCCTCTTTATGCATATCGATAAAGATTTCGCCCAGCTTGCCGTCCTGATATTCCCCCGTGCGCAGATAAACCTTGTGACCGCCGACAATGGCCTTTTGCGTGTAGCCCTTGCGCCGTTCTGGCAGTTTATCGCGCTGAGACTTTGCGATTTCCTTAATGATGATCTTTTCCACGATCTTTTCGGCCAGCACGGCGGCCTTTTCGTGGTTCGATCCGGTGGTCAGGATCTCTGCCGCCTCGTCGTCATCCTCGACCAAAGCCGAAGCCAATGGCTGCGACAATTTCGATCCGTCGCGGTACAGCGCGTTGGCCTTAATCCCCAGCGACCACGACAGTTCGTATGCTTTCTGGCAGTCCTCGATCGTGGCGTCGTTGGGCATGTTGATCGTCTTGGAAATCGCGCCAGAGATGAAGGACTGCGCCGCCGCCATCATGTAGATGTGGCTGTCAACCGACAGATAACGCTTGCCAATTTTACCGCAGGGGTTGGCGCAATCAAAGACGTTGTAGTGCTCTGCCTTCAGGAACGGCGCGCCTTCTAGCGTCATGGTGCCGCAAACATGGGCGTTGGCCGCGTCGATGTCGGCCTTGGAATAGCCAAGGTGGCGCAGCAGATCGAAAGACGGATCGTTCAGCTTTTCAGCTGGAATCCCCAGCGTCTTGGCGCAGAAATCCTCGCCCAGCGTCCACTGGTTGAACACAAAGCGGATGTCGAAAGCAGCCTTCAGCGCGCCTTCAATCTTGTCCAATTCTGCCTGACCAAAGCCATGCCCGATCAAGGATGTATGGTTGATCGCAGGCGCCTGCCCCATGCTGCCATGACCCACGGCATAGGCGATGATTTCTTCAATCTGGGCAGAGCCATAGCCCAGTTTCGTCAGCGCCGCGGGCACCGACTGGTTGATGATCTTGAAATAGCCGCCGCCTGCAAGCTTCTTAAACTTCACCAGCGCAAAGTCAGGCTCGATCCCTGTCGTATCGCAGTCCATCACCAGACCGATGGTGCCCGTCGGCGCGATGACGGACACCTGCGCGTTGCGGTAACCGTGTTGTTCACCAAGGCGCAGCGCCTCGTCCCAGGCACCAGTCGCCATAGCGACCAGCCGCTGATCGGGGCAGCCTGCTTGGTCCAGCGGCACAGGTTTAATGTCCAGCGCCTCATAGCCGTCAGACTTGCCCTGCGCGGCGGTGCGGTGGTTGCGGATGACGCGCAGCATGTGGTCGGCGTTGCGCTTGTACCCTGGGAAGGCACCCAATTCGCCCGCCATCTCGGCCGAGGTCGCATAGGCAACCCCAGACAGGATCGCCGTCAGCGCAGCACCCATGGCGCGGCCTTCGCGGCTGTCATAGCCAAAGCCCATGTTCATCAGCAGACCGCCGATATTGGCATAGCCCAGACCTAGCGTGCGGAAATCATAGGACCGCTGGGCGATTTCCTTGGACGGGAACTGCGCCATCATCACGCTGATTTCCAGCGTCACGGTCCATAAACGGCAAGCGTGGATGTAATCCTCGGCCTGAAACTGGCCGTCCGTGTAGAAGGTCAGCAGGTTCAATGACGCCAGATTGCAGGCGGTATCGTCCAAGAACATGTATTCAGAGCACGGGTTCGATCCCCGAATGGCACCATCCTCTGGGCAAGTATGCCAAGCGTTAACCGTGTCGTGATACTGGATGCCCGGATCGGCGCAGGCCCATGCGGCATGGCCAACTTGTTCCCACAAATCGCGGGCCTTAATGATCTTGGCAACCTCGCCGTTGCGGCGGTTGATCAACTTCCAGTCACCGTCAGCCTCGACAGCCTTCAGGAAGGCGTCCGTCACCCGGATAGAGTTGTTGGAGTTCTGGCCAGAGACGCTGGAATAGGCTTCCGAATCCCAGTCGGTGTCATAGGTCGGGAATTCGATGCTGGTGTGGCCCTGCTTGGCATAGTCCAGCACGCGCTTGATGTAAGTCTCTGGGATCGCAGAGCGTTTTGCCTCTTTGATAGCGGTCGCAAGGCTGGCGTTCGCCTTGGGATCATAGGCGTCATCGGCACTGCCATCCCATGCCTTGATCGCGGCAAAGATGGCGTTCAGGTAACGCGCGTGCATCTTTGAACCGGCAACAATCGATGCAACTTTCTGCTCTTCGATGACTTTCCAGTTGATGAACTGTTCGATGTCAGGATGGTCGGCGTCGACGATGACCATCTTGGCCGCGCGGCGCGTGGTGCCGCCAGATTTGATCGCACCCGCAGCGCGGTCGCCAATCTTAAGAAACCCCATCAGGCCAGAGGATTTACCGCCACCCGACAGGCTCTCGCCCTCGCCGCGCAGGCTGGAAAAGTTGGTGCCAGTGCCAGAGCCATACTTGAACAAGCGCGCCTCGCGGACCCACAGGTCCATAATGCCACCTTCGTTAACCAGATCGTCACCAACGGACTGGATAAAGCAGGCATGCGGCTGCGGGTGTTCATAGCTGCTGGCGGATTTCGTCAGCTTTTGCGTTTGATAATCGACGTAATAATGTCCCTGCGCCGGGCCATCGATGCCGTAGGCCCAGTGCAGGCCGGTGTTGAACCACTGCGGGCTGTTTGGCGCAGCGCGCTGGGTGGCCAGCATATGGCGCATTTCGTCGAAATAGGCCTGCGCGTCGGCTTCTTTGGTGAAATAGCCGCCCTTCCAGCCCCAATAGGTCCAAGCACCTGCCAGACGGTCAAACACCTGCTTGGCGCTCGTCTCTCCGCCGAATGTCGCACCTTCCGCAGGCTCCGACCGCCATAGGAACGACGGCACGCCTTTTTCCTTAACCCGCACGACTGCAGACGGCACGCCCGCTTTGCGAAAGTATTTCTGCGCGATCACATCAGATGCGACCTGGCTCCACTGAGCGGGAATCTCGCAGTTTTCCAGTTTGAAGACGACCGTGCCATCGGGATTACGAATCTCTGATGTGGCGCTGCGAAATGCGATGTCTGCATAGGCGTCAGCACCCTTGCGCGTGAACGTGCGATCAATCTTCATGTCTGTCCCTTCCGGTCGCCGTCTATGCGGCGCTGAATGTCCCTGCCGCCCCGCCACGCGGGGACTGCTCTGATTGCCGATGAAGGGCGGGCATGTCCGGGCGCGTTAAAATACCGCGCGACCCGATCTATGCTTCTATGTTCAATCCTTCACGCGCCACCACATATAGTGGCTATAGGCCCGGCTCGCACAACCTGACGTATCCGGACCAAGAGGGTCAACGGCTTTATTCACAAAAAATTTGTATTTTTATGTTGACCATTCAGGCCGAAAGCCTTGCCGCATATCGTCGACGGATCTGTCCACAGACCCATCCACAGGCGTACCTGGAAAAAGCGTTGAAGTAGCGCAGGGTTACCGGACGAAGCTGTGCAAATGGGCGCCGGTCGGTATGACGCCAGCGCGAATCGCAGCCTGTGGCGCGTAGGTCACGCAGCGGCACCCTGCCGCAGACCGGCCCATTCATCCGCCGCTTAAAACATAAGCGACGCAAAAGGCGGCCCCCCGAGGGGTGTTTTATAGATCAAACAATGTGGTGAAAGTGGTCGGGGCGATAGGATTCGAACCTACGACCCTCTGTTCCCAAAACAGATGCGCTACCAGGCTGCGCTACGCCCCGAACCTGCGCCCCTCATAGTATCAGTGCGCGGCATTGAAAAGCACTAAATTACGATCCGCAGGGTAAAGCTGCATTTGGACCGATAGAGGGGTGCTGCAAGACCGCGCCGGGCGCGATTCCAAGGCGCGCCGCAAGGCCGCCGTTGATTTCGAGCACATATTGGATGTCATCACCGCCCAGAATTGGCGTCTCGTCCAGCGGAATGGCCTTCGCGTGCACGGTCTGCACTGTGCCATCCGCACTGGCAAAAATCATATCGAGGGGAATCAGTGTATTGCGCATCCAAAAGCTGGCGGTCTGGGGTGCCTCATAGACAAACAGCATCCCCGTCATCGTCGGCATCTGTTCGACATGCATCAGCCCCTGCCCGCGTTCAGCCGGATCATCCGCCACGTCGACGGCGAATCGCGCCTGTCCGAAATCACCGCGCACGGTCACTGTATCCGGCGCGCATTGCGCACTTGCCGCGCCTGCGACAAGGCTGACGGCCAGCACTGTCGCCAGCTGATAGGTTAAAGTTTTAGTCCTGCGTCCCACGTTAACACCTCGATTGCCATGCGCCCGCGTTTGCCGGGCATAACCCGCATCGCGATCGCTTCTCCGGTCGCAAGGTCGGACAGACCGCTGCGCCGCAACACTTCGACATGTACGAATATATCGTCGTCGCTGCCAAACACGTTTGCGAAACCAAAGCCCTTGGCCTTGTCGAACCACTTAATGCGGGCAGGCTCTAGCGGGCAGCGGGCGATATCTTCGGCAGTGACGGCCTCCATATCGGCCAGCGGCACAAGCGAGGCGTGATCAGGCGGCGTGATCGACAGGATGCGGTCGGCCTGACAGCCGCGCGGCGTGGTCACGACAATCATTTCGATCGCCGCGCCTTCGACAACAGACCCTTGGCCAAAGTTGCGCAGGACATTCGCGTGCAACAGCACGTCGTCCCCGCCGCCATCGCGCAATACGAACCCGAAGCCCTTACCAGGATCGAACCACTTTACCTTGCCGACCACCGTGATCGCTGTGTCTTCGCTTTCCATGCCGTCATACTCTTTTTTATTCCCCGGTCAGACCAGAGGGATTTCCTGCGCGCCGCCCGGCCGCGATTAAGGCGACAGTCGCGTGACAGTCCAATCGCCGGGTATGCCGCGCGCGGGCCGGGTCCAGCGGAACCGATCATGCAGGCGGTTCGCGCCATCGGCCCAGAACTCGATTTCCTGCGGAATGATCCGAATCCCGCCCCAAAAGGCCGGGCGCTGCGGATCTTCACCATGAACGCTACGCATATGGTCCAGCTTGTCCATTAAAACTTGCCGGCTTTGCAGTGGATTTGACTGCGCCGATGCCCACGCCCCCAACCGGCTGTCCACGGGACGCGCAGCATAATAGGCGTCAGCCAATGCGCCATCTTCACGTTCTACCCGGCCGCGCACACGGATTTGCCGCCGCAGGGATTTCCAGTGCATGACAAAGGCCGCGTTGCCGCTGCCGGCCATCTCGCGGCCCTTGGCGCTGTCGTAATTGGTGAAGAACACAAAGCCGTTGTCTTCGATCTGGCGCATCAGCACGACGCGCACATTCGGCATCCCTGCCGCATCAACCGTGGCCAGTGCCACCGCATCAGGGTCATTCACCTCGGCCTCTCGCGCCTCGGCCAACCACGTCCGCGCAAGGGCGAAGGGGTCGTCTGCTGCAAAAATACCTGTTCTATCAGTCATGTGAGGTGCCTCTCCAATACCTGTTCTAGGTTAAGAGCCGCCCGCTCACAAGTCCGTGTCCGCGCAGCGGCGCTTGATGCGGGTGCCAGCATCGCCTAAACCCCATATCAACATATCGCAAGCCGGGGGCACACCATCATGACGTCGCAACTAATGGCAGGAAAGCGCGGCCTGATAATGGGCCTTGCCAACGACAAGTCCATCGCATGGGGCATCGCAAAGTCGCTGTCCGACGCTGGCGCAGAACTTGCCTTTTCTTATCAAGGCGATGCGCTGAAAAAGCGGGTCGATCCGCTGGCCGCCTCTGTCGGGTCCAGCCTAGTGTTGCCCTGCGACGTGGGCGACGAGGCGTCGATTGATGCGCTGTTCGAAAGCCTCAAGGCCGAATGGGGCACAATGGACTTCATCGTCCACGCCATCGGCTTTTCCGACAAGAACGAGCTGCGCGGCCGCTACGTCGACACCTCGCGCCAGAACTTCCTGACCTCGATGGATATCTCGGTCTATTCCTTCACCGCGGTTGTGAAACGCGCCGCTGAAATGATGACAGACGGCGGCTCGGCCCTCACGCTGACGTACTACGGCGCGGAAAAGGTCATGCCGCATTACAACGTTATGGGTGTGGCCAAGGCCGCTTTAGAAGCCTCTGTGCGCTACATGGCAGAGGATCTTGGCAAGGACGGCATTCGCGTCAACGCAATTTCAGCTGGCACGATCAAGACGCTGGCCGCCTCCGGCATCGGCGACTTCCGCCTGATCATGAAATGGAACGAATACAACGCGCCCCTGCGCCGCACCGTAACCCAAGAAGAGGTCGGCAAATCAGCGCTTTACCTGCTGTCTGACCTTGGCTCTGCGGTCACAGGCGAAGTGCTGCACGTCGACGCCGGCTACCACGTTGTCGGCATGAAGGCGGTCGACGCCCCGGACGTGACCAAGGAATGACCCTCGCCGCCTTTGCGTCGATCGTCCTGATCCATCTGGCCGCCGCCATCTCGCCGGGCCCCTCTTTTGTGGTGGCCCTGCGTGTGGCTGCGGCCGAAGGATTCCGGGTCGCCGCCGCATTGGCGCTTGGCTTTGGCCTTGGCGCGGTGCTCTGGGCCGGGGCGGCGATGGCCGGGCTCGCGCTGGTGTTCTCCGTGCTGCCTGCGCTCTTTCTTGCACTTAAATTCGTCGGCGCGGCCTTCTTGATCTATCTGGCGGTGCAAATGTGGCGTCACGCGGCAACGCCAATGCCTGCGCCGCAAACAGATACGCCGCCCCGCTCGGCTTTTGCCGCGGTGCGCTTTGGTTTTGTGACCTTCGCCAGCAACCCCAAGCCTGCGATCTTTTTCGGCGCGGTCTTCGTGAACCTTGTCCCCGCCGCCACACCGCTCGGCTGGAAAGCCGCGATCCTGCTCGCGGTCCTTCTGAACGAAACGCTGTGGTATTTGATCGTTGCCCGCGTGTTCTCTCTGCCGCGCCCCCGTGCCGCCTATGCCCGCGCTAAAGCGTGGATCGACCGGGGCTTCGGCACCCTCCTCGCCCTTCTGGGCCTCAAAATCGCACTTACGTAAATGAAAGGCCCTGCCATGCCCCCCATCGACGCCACCATCACCAATGCCCCGATCAAAGACCCCAGCCGCCTGCCCCATGAAAAAGGCTTTCATATTAGCTGGGACCAGCTGCACCGCGACAGCCGCGCGCTGGCATGGCGCCTTGATGGCCACGGCCCCGATAACGGCGGGTGGCGCGCCGTCGTCGCCATTACGCGCGGCGGCATGGCGCCTGCAATGATCGTTGCGCGCGAACTCGACATCCGCACCGTGGATACGATCAGCATCAAATCCTACGACCACCAAGCCCAGTCCGAGGCGAAAGTCCTCAAGTCCCCCGATGCGGATATCATGGGCGACGGCACCGGCATCCTGATCGTCGACGATCTGGTCGATTCTGGCCGCACCCTCGAAGTCGTGCGCGGCCTCTACCCCAACGCCCACTTCGCTACGGTCTACGCCAAGCCAAAGGGCCGCCCGCAGGTCGATACTTTCATCACCGAAGTCAGCCAAGACACTTGGATCTTTTTCCCTTGGGACATGGCGCTGCAATACGTCGAACCCTACCGCGGCAAGGACTAAAAATTGACGCACCGCCGGGCGTGGCTGATCGAATGGACGTTTCGTCTGTCACTGCTTGGAAAAGCTATGCTCGGCATAGCGCAGGTTATTGGCGGGCTGTTCCTTGCGATCATGCCCGCCGACGCCATCGCCCGCACCGCTGATGCCCTGACCCGCAGCGAACTGGCCCAAGACCCCACCGACCGCTTCGCCAAAGCGGTGATGCACTGGGCCCACGCCATCAACCCCGCGGCAGAGCATTTTTACATCTTCTACCTGCTCGGCCACGGCGTCGTTCACATCGTGGTAGTGATCGCCCTGCTGCTGAAATCCCGCATCGCCTACCCGTTCTCGGTGGCAACGCTTATGGCGTTTGTTGGCTTCCAGACCTGGGACTGGCTACACACCCACGACCCCGCCCTGCTGCTACTGACGGCGCTCGACATCTTCGTGATCACCATTGTGATCCTCGAACACCGCCTGACAAAAGGCGCGGCCGCCGCCAAGTCCTCGCTTTTTTAAAAATACTCCCGCCCCGGTGATGTGGCGCAGCCAAATGCACCTAAGAGGCATCCTGCCCCCGCAACAGTTTTAGCGGTTGCCTTTGCCCGCGAACATCGCCGCATCCGCAGCTGCCTTGCGGATCGCGTTGGATTTATGGACGGTCTCTTGGTATTCCGCTTCCGGGTCGCTGTCATAAACAACGCCGCCGCCAGCCTGAATATACAGCTTCTCGTCCTTCACCACAGCGGTGCGCAGGGCGATGCACATGTCCATATCGCCATTGGCGGAAAAGTACCCGCAGCCGCCGCCATAGACGCCGCGTTTTTCCGGCTCCAGCTCGTCGATAATCTCCATCGCGCGCACCTTTGGCGCGCCTGACACGGTGCCCGCAGGCATCCCGGCAAAGAACGCGGACAGCGCGTCTTGATCGTCGCGCAGTTCGCCCACCACGTTCGACACGATATGCATCACGTGGGAATAGCGCTCGACGATGAACTGTTCGGTCGGGCGCACGGTGCCGACTTTCGACACCTTTCCGGTATCGTTGCGGCCCAGATCCAGCAGCATCAGATGCTCTGCCAGCTCTTTTTGGTCTGCCAGCAGATCAGCCTCTAGGGCGGTATCTTCCTCGGGCGTCGCACCCCTTGGCCGCGTGCCAGCGATCGGCCGGATCGTCACTTCACTGCCGAAGACCCGCACAAGGATCTCTGGCGAAGCACCAATGACCTGAAAGCCGCCAAAGTTGAAAAAGAACATAAACGGCGACGGGTTCGTGCGCCGCAGGCTGCGATACAGCGCAAAGGGCGGCTCTGGAAAATCCTGCGTCCAGCGCTGGCTGGGGACCACCTGAAAGATATCGCCAGCGCGGATATATTCCTTCGCCGTCTCGACCGCGGCCAGATAGCCGTCATGGCTGAAATTCGATACCGGCGCTGCAATGGGCGACGGGTCGGACAGCGTGTGGGTGGACGGCACCGTGCGCTCCAAAGCGCGCTCTGCATCGCGCACCCGTTCTGCCGCTTGGGCATAGGCCGCGCGCGCACTTAGGCCCCCGCCAGCCCAGGCCGGGGCGACCAAGATCACGTCGCCTTTGACGCCGTCCAGCACCGCCACGACGGACGGGCGCAGCATCATCGCATCCGGCAGACCCAGCGGGTCCGGGTTCACATTTGGCAGGCGTTCCACCAGACGGATCATGTCATAGCCCAGATAACCAAACAGGCCCGCGCTGGCTGCAGGCAGCCCCGCTGGCAGATCAATCCGGCTTTCCGCGATCAACCCGCGCAGGGCCGCCAGCGGGTCAGCCTCGTCAGCGACATAGGCTTCGGAATCGTAGCGTGCATTGCGGTTCGTCCGGCTGACGGTGCCGCGACATTCCCAGATCAGATCGGGGTTCATCCCGATGATCGAATACCGCCCGCGCACTTCCCCGCCCGTCACGCTTTCCAGCATGAAGGTGTTCAGCCCCGCATCCCCCAGCTTCAGCATCAAGGATACCGGCGTGTCCAGATCAGCGGCCAACCGCGTCCAGACCACCTGATTTTCGCCGTTATCAAAGCCGCGCGCGAAACTGTCGAAATCGGGCAAAAGCGCCATATCAGGGGTGGTCCTTGCTTGGGTCGGTCTTGGGGTTTTGGCTTACTGCATCTGCGCGTTGACGGCGTTCACGGCAGCCTGATCGATGGTCACATCGGTGCGCGCGCGCACGGCTTCGGCGAAGGCGTCAAACACATCCTGCGCAATCCCGGCAGAGGCTTGGCTCGTGATATCCGCCGCCTGCGCTGTCAGACGCTCTGACGCCAGATCGGCAGCCTTGATGTCATTCAGGCGCACAATGATCGCGCCCGTTTCGGTCGGCAGCACGCGGGTTTCGCCCGGTGCCATCTCGAACACGGTGCGCATAAAGCCCTCTGGCGTGTCGGCAACAAAGCTGCCGCGCGTCAGGTTTGCACTAGGCGTGGGCGTCAGCGCCAGCGCGCTTAGATCGGTGTCAGAGGCAACGTCGTTTGCGATGGCCTGCGCCTGCTCTAACACAGCAGTCTTTTCCGCCGCAGCGCGCCATGCATCCTCTAGCCGGGCGCGGACGTCGTCCAGCGGCTGCACCGCAGGCGGCGTCACCGAGTCCAAACGCAGGGCAAAGATGCCGCCGTCGTCCAGATCAACCAGCTCGGGGTATGCGCCCTCGGTCGCGGCCGTGGCCGCCGTGCGAAAGGCTTCATAGGCGGCGGGGCCTTCGGTGCTGCCAGCGGTGTAATCGATGGTCTGCAGTTCAAGTTCGGTCCGCTCGGCAAGGTCTTCCAGCGTTGCGCCGCCTGCGATCAGATCGTTGATCGTCTCTGCGTCGGCCTGAATAACGCGGCGGGCTTGGTCGGTCGCCAGCTCGTCGCGCAGCTCTGGTGCGGCCTCTTCAAAGGTTGTCTCTTCTGCGGCCAGCACAGCGTTCACGCGGAACAGCGCCGGGCCAAGGTTAGTATCTTGCGGGCCGACTACATCGCCAGCGCTGGCAGCAAAGACAGCCTCGCCTGCAGTGCCCAAATCTTCGATGGCAACATCGCCAAGATCAACGTCGCTAAGCGACAGGCCGCGCTCTGTCACCAGAGCGTCAAAATCCAGTTCTTCTGCAGTCAAACGGGCCAAGGCGGCATCCGCCTCTTCGACCGTGCCGAAAACCAGACGCTCGACAAGGCGGCGCTCTGGCTGGCTAAAGGTATCGATGCGCTGGTCATACAGGTCCTGCACCTGCGCGTCGTCGATGGTGACTTTGTCCGCCAGCATCGCAGGCGTCAGCATCGCATAGGTTATCTGACGTGCTTCGGGCGCGGTGAACATGTCAGGGTTTTCGTCATAGAAGGCCTGCAAGTCTGTGCCCGTCGGGCCGGGCACTGGTGTCGTCAGAATTGCGGCGGTCACGGGCGCGGTTTCAATATCCCGCGTCTCGCCCAAAAAGGCGGTGACGGTTTCGGCATAGACCGGGGCGGCAGGGATGCCGCCGACGACCGCGCCTTGCAGCAAGGTGCGCGACAGCTCATCGCGGATGCTGGTTTCATACGCGGCCTCTGACAGGCCAACGTTGCGCAGGGCATTGCTATACACGGTGCGGTCAAAGCTGCCGGACAGCGACTGGAACGCGGGGTTGGACAGCACTTCGTCGCGCACGCGGGTATCGCCGACGGACACGCCAAGCTCTGCCGCCTCGTTATCCAGCGTGCGCTGCGTGACGACCTGCGCCAGCACCGAACGGTCAAGCCCGATGGCTTGCGCCTGTTGGAACGTCACACGGGACCCGACCTGCGCGTCAAGGCTGCGCAGTTGTTCATTCAGCGCCGATTGATAGGACGCGACCGAGATTTCTTTGTCCCCGGCGGTGCCAATCCGGCTGATGCCGCTGGTGAAGCCACCAGTGCCAAAGCCCAAAAGGCCGCCCATGATCAGGATCATAATGATCCAAACAGCAATCGGTGTGCGCTTTTTCTCAGCCATGATCTGCGGGCCCCCTCGCGTGATACGTCACGTTAATCGTCGCGACTGCATAAGTTGCTGCCCGCCTACGTGCAAGGGCCGCGCAGCGTGTCAGGGGGTGTAAGCGGCCAGCCGGGCAAACAATTCCGCGACACCGGCGCGGTCGATATTGGCAAAGGCGATGCGCAGTTCGCGCGGGCCAGCCGGATCGGAGGCCGGGCGGAACATCGTGCCCGGCAGGCATAAGATGCCCGCGCCCGCCACCAGCCGCTGCGCCAGATCGTCAGAGGCGATGTCAAAGGGATGCTGTAGATAGGCGAAATAGGCACCGCAGCCTAAGATTTTCCACCCCTTTTCAGCCAGTTGCGGGAAATGGTCGATGATCGCAGCGCGGCGATCAAGGATCTCGTCCCGCTCTCCTGCCAGCCACTGATCTAGGTTCCGCATTCCCCAAAGCGCAGCGCGCTGACCCAGCTGGTTGGGGCAGATCGCAACGGTATCGAGGAACTTTTCCACCTCGGCCAGACGCGCCTGCGACGCCGTGATCGCGCCGACGCGGTGGCCTGTCAGGCGGTAGGCTTTGGAAAAGCTGTAAAGCTGGATCAGCGTGTCGTCCCAATGCGGGTCGGTGAACAGATCGTGCACGACACCGCTCCGTGCATCGAAATCGCGATAGGTCTCGTCCACGATCAGCGCGATGCCCCTGCTGCGGCACAGATCGCGGAACGCAGACAGCGTCGCTGCGGGATATTCCACACCGCCGGGGTTATTGGGGCTCACCAAAACGATCGCGCGGGTGCGCTGCGTGATCAGCGCTTCAGCATCCGCAGCGCTTGGGATCAGCCCTGCGCCAGCCTGCAGCGGCACGGTCACAGCGCCCGCCATATCCAGCCACATCGCGTGGTTGAAATAATAAGGCACCGGCAGGATCACCTCGTCCCCTTCAGCGCAAAGCGTTGAAATCGCAGCGGCAAAGGCTTGGTTGCAGCCAGAGGTGATCGCCACCTGCGCAGGCGCCACTGTGCCGGCATAGTCGCGCGACCACCGCGCCGCGACCTCTGCCCGCAAGTCTGGCAAACCCAGCACCGGGCCATAAAGATGCGCGGACGGATCGGTCAGCACGATCTGCGCCATCGCCTCCAGCATCGGTTGCGGCGGCGCATCAACGGGCGCCGCCTGCGAGACGTTGATCAAAGGCCGATCTGCCGGATGCGTGACACCGTCCAGCCAGCGCCGCGCCTCCATCACCGGGGGGGAAAACGTCATCTCGGTCCGGGGCAGCTTGCGCATAGTGGTCATCCTATTGTGCCAAGAGCGTGGTGGACAGCGGCGCCAGCGCCACCTGCCCTGCCCGGTTCGCCGTGCCCCACAAGATCAGCGCCGAAATCGTCTCTGGCCGGATCCGGCCGAGCAGCACGACACCCGGCTGTTGCCGCGCCCGGAACGCCGCTTGATCGATAAAGCGGCGAATGACCCGCGCGTCCTGCCCGTTACCGTCCAGATCACGATAAATCGTGGCGGCGCGCACGTCCGCAGCCGCTGCCGCGCGCAACGTCGAATTCAGCCCACCGTCCGGCATCAGCAGACCGCGTCCGTCATCTGACAGCGCATCCATGATCCGTCCGGTGATATCGCTTTGGGACGGGATCGGGTGATCTTCGGTCGCGACCAGCACCACTGCGCGGGGCAGCGCGTCAAATGTACCCTCTAGCGCAATCGCGGCGTCATTGCTGGTGCCGCCGTCGGGCAAGGACACCAACGCGCCGATTTCAATCCCCGCCGCGGCATAGGCTTCCATGCGTTCGGACGCGCCCACCGCCGAAGGGTCCAGCAACACGGTGACCGGGAACGGCACATCCGCCAAGGCGCGCGCGCCATCGGCCATGATGCCATCGTCGATCAACACCACCGACATCAGCGGCAAGTCAGCCGCGTTATCGAAAAACGCGCCGTAGCGGATCAAGGCGGGCATAGCATCCGTGACCTCCGGCTCCGGCGCGGCCTCGACCACCTCAGGCTCTGCCTGATCCAAGCCGGGGCGACGGATGACGACGTTGCCCGTGCCGCCGGGCAATCCGGTAGAGGGCGTGTCGATAATCGTCACGACCGCAGGCAGGTCGGCCTTTGGCGCAGGCTGGGCCGCGGGCGGCGTGTCGATCCCAAGCGGCGCGGCCTCAGCGCTTTGCGCCTCTGGTGCAGCCTCGATCTGCGCAGGCGTATCCTCTGGCGTGATTTCAGGCGCGGCCTCGGCTTCGGCGGTGTCAGCAACCTCAGGCATCTCAGCCACCTCGGGCATTTCAGTCTGTGGCGCTTCCGGCAGCTCTGCAACAGCCTCTGGCGCAGGTTCTTCTTCGACGATGATCAAAGGCGCGTCAGTTTCGGGCGTCACCACGATCACCGGCGTATCGGCGGTGGCATCGACGATAATATCAGCCTCGGCGTCGGGCAGCTGCGGCGGCATGCTTTGCGGGTTGGGAAACACGGGTTCATCGCCGCTTGGCTCTGTCGCCAAAGCGGCCACAGGCACATCAGGGGCAACGGGCGCGGCAGGCGCATCAGCGGCCAAGGGCGCGGCAAGTGCATCATTTTCAGCGCCGGGCGCATCGGGCGCGGCATCTGGCGCGGTCAAGGCATCCACGGGCGCAGGCGCTGTGGGCGCATCCACCGCGGCGACCTGCGGCAGGGCATCCGTATTTGCAGGCGCCATCTGCGGCGCGTCGTCCAGCACGACCAAGGGTGCCTGCGGCGGCGTCACGCCAGCGGGCTGCGGCGCCATGACCGACACAACTGCCGCACCAGCCCCGCCGATGACTACACCCCAGAAGGCGCCTTTCAGAAATGCCATAAGTATACTGCCCTTGCCTGTCTTGTCTGCCCGTTTGGTGGCCGTACCCCTGCCGGATTCGGCCAGCGGCCTTGACGCCTGCCTGCGTCCTGCCCCATATCGAGGGCAACTATACCGTGACCCGTCCGGGCTTCGGTAGCCCCTAATTCACCCAAGACCGGCACCCGCATGATCCTGCTTATCGATAACTACGACAGTTTCACCTACAATCTGGTCCATTATCTGGGCGATCTGGGCGCGGATGTGGTCGTGCACCGCAATGACGCGATCGACGTGCAGGCCGCAATGGCGCTCAAACCCTCTGCCATCGTGCTGTCCCCCGGCCCCAAAGCACCTGCGCAGGCTGGCATCTGCTTGGCCCTGACGCACGCTGCTGCCGAAACCCGCACGCCGCTGCTGGGCGTCTGCCTTGGCCACCAAACCATTGGAGAGGCCTTTGGCGGCAATATCGTGCGCTGCCATGAAATTGTGCACGGCAAGATGGGCGAGATGCATCACACCAACCAAGGCGTGTTTCGCGGCCTGCCCAATCCGTTTCTGGCGACGCGCTATCACAGCCTTGTCGTGGACCGCGCCACCCTGCCTGCAGACCTTGAAGTCACGGCAGAGCTGACCGACGGCACCATCATGGGACTGCAGCACCGCACGCTGCCGATCCAAGGCGTGCAATTTCACCCCGAAAGCATCCGGTCCGAACACGGCCACCAGCTGCTGCAAAACTTCCTTGATATCGCGGCGGTCCCGGCATGAGCGACGCACTCAAGCCGCTGATCAACGCCGCAGCCGACGGCCCGCTAACCCGCGCTCAGGCCGAGGCGGCCTTTGCCATCCTGTTCGCCGGTGACGCGACCCCCGCCCAAATCGGCGGCTTTCTGATGGCCCTGCGCACCCGCGGCGAAACGGTGGACGAATACGCCGCCGCTGCCGCCGTGATGCGGGCCAAATGCGTGCCCGTGCGTGCGCCTGCGGATGCGATGGACATCGTCGGCACCGGGGGCGACGGCAAGCATACGCTGAATATCTCGACCGCGACCGCCTATGTCGTCGCTGGCGCGGGACAGCCCGTCGCCAAGCACGGCAACCGTAACCTGTCATCCAAATCCGGCACCGCCGATGTGCAAACCGCCATGGGCGTCAATGTCATGGTCGGCGCGGATGTGGTTGAGCGCTGCATTAACGAGGCCGGGATCGGTTTCATGATGGCCCCGATGTTCCACCCCGCCATGGCCCACGTCGGCCCGGTGCGCGCAGAACTTGGTGCAAGAACGATCTTTAACATCCTGGGACCACTGACAAATCCTGCGGGCGTCAAACGCCAACTAACCGGCACCTATCGCCGCGACCTGATCCGCCCCATGGCAGAGGTGCTGCTCAACCTCGGCTCTGACGCGGCATGGCTGGTCCACGGATCGGACGGCACGGACGAGCTGGCAATTTCTGGCATCAGCTGGGTGGCCGCGCTGAAAGACGACGCCATCACCGAACGCGAAGTCCATCCAGAGGATGCAGGCCTGCCCGTCCACGACTTCGCCGCCATCGTTGGCGGCACGCCAGAGGATAACGCAGCTGCCTTCCGCGCCTTGCTGGAGGGCGAGGCAAGCGCCTACCGCGACGCGACCTTGCTCAACGCCGCCGCAGCCCTGCACGTTGCAGGCAAGGCCGCAACGCTGAAAGACGGCGCAGCTATGGCGGCTGAAAGCATCGACAGCGGCAAAGCCAAGGCCGCCGTGGACGCCGTCGCGCGTATCACATCGGCCAAGTGACCGGCTTCGATCTGTCCCGCCTTGGCGCTTGGGCCGACCTGCCGTTCTGGCAGAATGAGGGCGCGCAGATCGCCGCCGCGATCGACGCCGATCCCCGGCCCATCCTTCCGCCCCCCAGCGCGATGTTCGCCGCATTGGAACGCACCCAGCCAGACGCCACAACGGTCGTGATCCTAGGCCAAGACCCCTATCACACGCCGGGCAAGGCGGATGGCTTGGCTTTTTCAATCCCGCAGGATTTCGGCGGCAGGCTAGATAGTCTTGGCAATATTTTCAAAGAGTTACAGACCGATCTTCATGTATCACGCGAACAAACGGACCTGTCTGACTGGGCGGATCAAGGGGTCCTTTTGCTGAACACCGCGCTCAGCGTGCCGCAGGGCAAGGCTGGCGGTCATGCCCGCCTTGGCTGGGACCGCCTCACGCGGCAGGTCATCGCCCGCCTTGGCGACCGCCCTCGCGCCTATCTGCTGTGGGGCGCACATGCCCACGGATTTGCGCCAGATCGCCCCGCTGACCTTGTGATCCAAACCGCACACCCGTCGCCACTGTCCGCCCGCCGCGGCTTTTTCGGCGCGCGGCCATTTTCAACCGTCAACGCGTGGCTTACACAGCGGGGACAAGCACCAATCGACTGGGCAGGCACCAAATGACCGATACCATCCTCGACAAGATCAAAGCCTATAAACTAGAGGAGATCGCCGCCGCCAAGGAGGCGATCCCGCAAGAGGCGATCGAGGCGCAGGCCCGGGACGCCAGCCCCGTGCGCGGCTTTACAAAAGCACTGCAAGCCGCCGCTCGCGACGGCTACGGCCTGATCGCCGAGGTGAAAAAGGCCAGCCCGTCAAAGGGTTTGATCCGCGCCGACTTTGACCCCGCCGCGATTGCCGCCGCCTACGAGGACGGCGGCGCAGCCTGCCTGTCAGTGCTGACCGACGCGCCGTCCTTTCAAGGGGCACCCGAATACCTGATCGCGGCCCGCGAGGCGTGCGAACTGCCCGTGCTGCGCAAAGATTTCATGTATGACCCCTACCAAGTCGCACAGGCCCGCGCTTGGGGCGCGGACGCGATCTTGATCATCATGGCCAGCGTGTCTGACGCGCAGGCGAAAGAGCTGGAAGAGGCCGCCGCCGCTTGGAATATGGACGTTCTGGTCGAAGTCCACGACCGCGAGGAGCTTGACCGCGCCGCCCAACTCGACGCCGTCCTGCTGGGCATCAACAACCGCGATCTGCGCAGCTTTGAAACCAGCCTTGATGTCACGCGCAGCCTGTCCAAGCATGTCCCTGTCGGCAAAACCATCGTGTCGGAAAGCGGCCTGACCGGCCCTGACGATCTGGGCGATCTGGCCCGCTATGGCGCCCGCTGTTTCCTGATCGGCGAAAGCCTGATGCGGCAAGACGATGTTGCCGCCGCGACAAAGGCCTTGCTGTCCAGCCCCGTCAATCCCGGTGGATTTTAAGATGGCCGCCGATAACACCCTGTCCCACTTTGACGACCAAGGCCGTGCGCACATGGTCGACGTATCGGACAAGCCCGTCACGTCCCGCATCGCCGTGGCCGAGGGGCATATCACCATGACGGCGGACACGCTGGCGCTGGTCATGGAAGGCCGCGCCGCCAAGGGTGACGTGTTGGGCACCGCCCGGCTCGCGGGCATTATGGGCGCGAAACGCTGCGCCGATCTGATCCCGCTATGCCACCCGCTGCCGATCACCAAGGTATCGCTCGACCTGACCTGTGATCCGGACCTGCCTGGTGTGCGCATCAGCGCAACGGTCAAGACCACCGGCCAAACCGGGGTCGAGATGGAGGCCCTGACAGCCGTATCCGTCGCCGCGCTGACCGTGCACGACATGGTGAAAGCCGTGCAAAAGGACATGGTCATCGGCGGCATCCGCGTCACATTAAAAGACGGCGGCAAGTCCGGCCGCTTTACCGCCGCATGATCAGCGTCGCGCAGGCGCTGGACGCGCTTTTCGCCCTCGTCTCGCCTTTGGACGTCGAAGACGTCCCGCTGCGCGAAGCCCATGGCCGCGTGCTTGCCCGCAGCGTGGCCGCGCAGCGCAGCCAGCCGCCCTTTGCCGCCTCTGCCATGGATGGCTACGCCGTGGCAGCCGCGCAGGCCGCGCCGGGCGCGCGTTTTACCGTTATCGGCGAATCTGCTGCTGGGCACCGCTTTGATGGCACTGTGGCCGCGGGCCAAGCCGTGCGTATCTTCACCGGCGCCCCCCTGCCGGCCGGCACTGACCGCGTTATTATTCAAGAGGATGTGGACCGCAGCGGTGATGTGATCACGCTGAAGGACAACCTTGATACGAACCCCTACGTGCGCCCCGCTGGCAACGATTTCGCCGCAGGCAGCGCATTGGATGCGCCGCGTCTGATTGGCCCCAATGACATCGCCCTGATGGCGTCTATGAACATCGCCGCCGTCCCCGTGACGCGCAAACCTGTGGTCGCGATCATCGCCACGGGTGACGAGCTGGTGCAGCCCGGAGAGGCCCCCGGCCCCGATCAAATCATCGCCTCGAACAGCTATGGCCTTGCGGCCTTGCTGGCCCAACATGGCGCAATCACACGGATGCTGCCGATCGCCAAGGATACGCACGAAAGCCTTGCGCTGGCGTTTGAATTGGCACGCGGCGCGGACCTGATCGTCACCATCGGCGGCGCATCCGTGGGCGATCACGATCTGGTTGGCGCTGCGGCCAGCGCGCAGGGCATGGACCGGGCGTTTTACAAGGTCGCAATGCGCCCGGGCAAGCCGCTGATGGCGGGGCGCATCGGCGATGCGGCCATGATCGGACTGCCCGGAAATCCCGTGTCTGCAATGGTTTGCGGGCATATCTTCATTCTGCCAGTCCTGCGCGTCATGCTCGGCCTTCCCGCCGGGCCCGCGCCGCGCACCAAGGCCGAGCTGACGCAGCCGCTGACCGACAACGGGCCGCGCGAACACTACATGCGCGCCCGTGTTGATTCAGGTCAGGTCACGGTGTTCGAACGGCAAGATTCCGCGCTGCTGTCCGTGCTATCACAGGCCAACGCGCTGGCTGTGCGCGCGCCCGGCGACGGACCGCGCTTGCCCTGTGACCGGATCGAGATTATTGCGATCTAAGACTTGACACAAAAGGGGAACATGTGCAGAACATAAGGTGAAGCGCATTTCCGCGCCCCCTGATTGTTAGGCCCGACATGCTGACCAAGAAACAGCTCGACCTTCTGAATTTCATCCATACCCGTGTGCAACGCGACGGCGTCCCGCCCAGCTTTGACGAGATGAAGGAAGCGCTGGATCTGAAATCCAAATCGGGAATCCACCGCCTGATTACAGCCCTTGAGGAACGCGGCTTTATCCGCCGCCTTGCCCACCGGGCCCGGGCCTTGGAAATCGTGAAACTGCCCGATGCTATGGCGGAAAAACACGCACGCGGCGGCTTTAGCCCCAAGGTCATCGACGGCGACCGCCCCGACAGCCTGCCGGCCGCAGCCCAGCCTGTGACCACCATCGCAGCGGTGGAATTGAACGTCATGGGCCGTATTGCCGCTGGTGTGCCAATTGCCGCTATTTCAGAAGTGTCCCACTCCGTTGCCGTACCGCAGTCGATGCTGGGCCGGGGCGAACACTATGCCCTAGAAGTGCGCGGCGATTCGATGATCGAGGCCGGGATCAATGACGGCGACGTCGTTGTGATCCGTGAAACCACGACTGCGAATAACGGCGATATCGTTGTGGCACTAGTCGAAGACCAAGAAGCGACGCTTAAGACGTTCCGGCGTAATGGCTCCTCTATCTCTCTCGAGGCTGCAAATCCAGCTTACGAGACGCGGATTTACCGCGACGATCAGGTCAAAGTGCAAGGCCGCTTGGTTGGGCTGATCCGCACCTACTAGGTCTGCGCGGCTATTCCAGCGGTGCGATGATCACAGGCGCGGTTTCGACCCAAGGTCTGCGCCCTGTGATCTGACTTGCGGTCGTGACGATCAGGCGGCCTGCATCGTCCAAGTCCAGTGCGATGGCCCCCGTTTTGCGCAGAGCCGCGACATCCAGCACCAGACAGGGGCGCGGTCCAGCGTCTGTTTGATTACTGATTAGAATATCAGCGCCGCCGCATCCCTGCATCTGCGCCAGCGCGGTCTTGCCGCGCACCAGCGTTATATTGTGCTGACCCATCTGTGCTGTCGCGCCGCGTGGTGCCGGGATCAGACCGGGGCGGTTGGCGGCGACGTCTTGCGGGACTCGGCCTCCGTCATTCTCGAGCCAGATGCCCGCGACGAACCCGTCGCCGGTGGCCGTGGACAAGGCGCGTCCATCTGGCCCCATCGCCCCGACCAACCCGCCGCTGTCCGCAATCAGCACCGCAGGCCTTGGGGTCTGGATCCACAGGACCAAAGCCGCCGCAATACCAATCGTCCCGGCCAGCCGGGCCCGCCCCTGCCACAGGATCAGCCACAGCAGGCCCAGCGTCAGGCAAGGCAGCACCCATGGTCCCGGTGATTTCACATGGCTCAGCGCGCCGTCCCACCCCGCCACCGTGTTCGCGACAAACAAGATCCAGCGCAGGCCAAGCCCCATCAGCCACAGGCCCGCCCCCGCCAGACCAAAGGGGGCAAAGCAGGCCGCAAGCACGGCGGCGGGCATGACCAGAATGCCCATCAGCGGCACGCTGACCAGATTAGCGATCAACCCATAGTGCGAAATCTGGTTAAAATGCGCGGCCGCAAAGGGGGCCGTCGCCGCACCCGCAACGGCAGAGGATATGATGACCGACGCCACAGGCTTGAACCAGCGCGGGCCTAAGTGGATACCGCGCAAAAGGCGGAACACGACGACCAGCGCCGTGGTGGCGGCAAAGGACATCTGGAACCCCGGCCCGGTCAGCGCCTCTGGATGCAAAACCAGCACCATCGTCGCGGCCAAGGCCACGCCCCGCAAGGTCAGCGCGCGGCGGTCCAAAAGCACGGCAACCAACATGACCGCGACCATGATATAGGCCCGTTCGGTCGCGACGTTCCCGCCCGAGAGCAGCAGATACCCTGCTCCCGCGATCAAGGCGCAGACGGCTGCGATCTTTTTCACCGGCAACCGCAGCGCAAGTGCAGGCCAAAGTGACAAGCCGCTGCGGATCACCATAAAGATAAACCCGGTCAGCAACCCCATATGTAGGCCAGAGATCGCCAGCAAATGTGCCAGATTGGACGCCCGCAGCGCCGACAGGCTACCTTGCCCCATACCCGACCTGTCGCCAGTGACGACGGCGGCGGCAAAGGCACCGACCTCTCCCGGGAGATGGGCCTGCACAGCGCGTGAAATTGCCATCCGCGTTGTGAATACCCGTAGGGGCCAACCGCCGGCGGGGGCTGTCAGGCGCAAAACCGGAGTGCGGGTATAGCCGACGGCGCCCAGCCCTTCGAACCACGCAAAGCGGCGAAAATCAAAGCCGCCGGGCTCTGCTGGACCTGCGGGGGGCGACAGATGGGCGGTGAGGATCAGGACCTCTCCCGGCCTCCAATCCTGCAATGGCTGGTCCCCATGAAGCGACACGCGAACCCGGCCGGGCGTGCGGGCGGGGTCCATGCGGTCCAGCCGCACCCGGTCAAGCGTCAGCCGCACCGCGTCAGAACTGGAGCGGTCAATATTGACGACGCGCCCTTCCACGGGGCCGTAATACCGAAAGCCCAGCACCGGGGCCGTCATGCGCAAGGTTTCCAGTTTGGCCAATCCCGCGCCCGCTCAGCTCAGCGCAAGGCCAAGGCACACGGGCCGCAGGGCCACCGCAACGACGCGCGCCGCGATCAGCATAACAAGCGCCAGCGCCGCAACCGACCACCAGATCACCGGTCCCGGTTCAAAGCGCAGGGCGAAATATACCCCGATGCCGATACTCAGGCAGACCGGCAACCAGCCGATCAGCCCGCCCCGCTGCGCCAGCAAGGCATCGCGCAGCATCGCTTGCACTTGTTTCTGCCCCCCGCTTTGCCTATCCCGACATCCAACGCGCTGACCCTGCGCTCTCAAGGTTTATCAAAGGTTAATTTCCATGTCCCCAACGCCCCCCGTGACCCGCTTTGCCCCATCCCCAACCGGCGCGCTGCACATCGGCGGGGCGCGCACGGCGCTGTTCAACTGGCTTTATGCGCGCGGCCACGGCGGCACGTTCCTGTTGCGGATCGAGGATACGGACGTCGCGCGGTCCAACCCCGAGAACACCCAGATCATCCTAGACGGTCTGCGCTGGCTGGGGCTGGATTGGGACGGCGAGCCCATCAGCCAAGCCACCCGCGCTGATCGCCACGCCGAGGTTGCGCATCAGATGCTGGCCGCTGGCAAGGCGTTCAAATGCTTTAGCACGCCCGAAGAAATTGAAGCCTTTCGCGAAAATGCCCGCGAGAATAAGGAATCCACGCTGTTCCGCTCGCCTTGGCGCGATGTGGCAGAGGCGGATCACCCAGACGCCCCCTATGCCGTGCGCCTGAAGGCACCGCGCGACGGATCGACCACTTTGACCGACGCAGTGCAGGGCGATGTGACCTGGTCGAATGACCAGCTGGACGACATGATCTTGCTGCGGTCCGACGGCACGCCGGTCTATATGCTGGCCGTGGTGGTGGACGATCACGATATGGGCGTGACCCATGTCATTCGCGGCGATGACCATCTGTCGAACGCCTTTCGCCAGAACATGATTTACGACGCCATGGGCTGGCCCAAGCCTGTGCTGTCCCACATCCCGCTGATCTTTGGCGCGGATGGCAAAAAACTGTCCAAGCGTCACGGCGCAACTGCCGCCGCCGATTACCAAAAACTGGGTTTCCCCGCCGCTGGCATGCGCAACTACCTTGCGCGCTTGGGGTGGAGCCATGGCGACGACGAGTTTTTCACCGATGCGCAGGCGCAAGAATGGTTTGATCTGGACGGTATCGGCAAATCCCCCGCCCGGTTTGATCTGAAAAAACTAGAGCATATCTGCGGGCAACATATGGCCGTGATGGACGATGCTGCACTGCTGCAAGAATTGGAATCCTATCTGACGGCGACGGGCGCTTTGCCGCTAACCGAACGTCAGCAAAAAGACATGCTGGCCGCGATGCCGCACCTGAAAGAGCGCGCCAAAACATTCCCCGATGTCATTGAAAAGGCGCACTTTGTTCTGGCTGACACCCCTATCGTGCCGGACGAAAAAGCGGCCGGCCTGTTGGATGCCACAGCGCAGCAATATTTCACGGAATTGACGCCGCACCTGCAAAATGTTAATTGGGACCGTACAACGCTGGAGGAGGCTGTTGCCGCCTTTGCGACCGCCCGGGATACAAAACTGGGCAAGCTTGCAGGACCGCTTCGCGCAGCCCTTGCCGGTCGGTCGGTCTCTCCTAGTGTCTTCGACATGATGCTGGTCCTTGGACGGGATGAAACCTTGTCTCGGCTACGGGCCGTCTCTGCCTGATCGTTACGTTTCAGTTACGCTTTTGCGTCACACAGGCAGAAAACTGAAGATACGCGGCACCATAACGGTCGTCGTAGACATAAGGGACTCACATGGCCGACACTTCCAAGACTGCGACGCTGACCATTGACGGGCAGACCTATGACTTGCCAATTTTGACGCCGACCGCTGGTCCAGACGTTATCGATATTCGCAAGCTTTACGCGCAAGCGGGAGTGTTCACCTACGATCCCGGCTTCACGTCCACAGCGTCGACGGAAAGCACGATCACCTTTATCGACGGCGACAAAGGCGAGCTGCAGCACCGCGGCTATCCCATTGATCAGCTTGCAGAACATTCCCACTACCTTGAAGTCTGCTATCTGCTGCTGAACGGCGAACTGCCTAACGCAGAGCAGCTGGAAGAGTTTGAATATCTGGTCACGCATCACACGATGCTGCACGAGCAGATGATGATGTTCTTCCGCGGTTTCCGCCGCGATGCGCACCCGATGGCGATCATGGTTGGCGTTGTTGGCGCGATGTCCGCGTTCTATCACGACAGCACCGACATTCACGATCCAAAGCAGCGCGAAATCGCCGCGTTCCGTCTGATCGCCAAGATGCCAACGATTGCTGCCAGCGCGTTCAAGTACCACGTCGGCCAGCCGTTCGTGTATCCGCGCAACGATCTGGATTACGCGTCGAACTTCTTGCACATGTGTTTCAGCGTGCCAGCACAGCAGTATAACGTCGATCCGATCCTGGCCCGCGCCATGGACCGCATCTTTACCCTGCATGCCGACCACGAGCAGAACGCATCCACCTCGACCGTGCGTCTGGCATCGTCTTCGGGCGCGAACCCGTTTGCCTGCGTCGCCGCTGGCATCGCCTGCCTGTGGGGCCCTGCCCACGGCGGTGCGAACCAAGCCTGCTTGGAAATGCTGCGCGAAATCGGCACCGTGGACCGCATTCCTGAATTCATCGCAAAGGCCAAAGACAAGAACGATCCGTTCCGTCTGATGGGCTTTGGTCACCGCGTTTACAAAAACTTCGACCCACGCGCGACCGTGATGAAGGAATCCGCAGACGAGGTTCTGGACCTGCTCGGCATCGAAAACAACGAGACGTTGAAGGTCGCCAAGGCGCTGGAAAAAGCCGCGCTGGAGGATCCGTACTTCTCCGAGAAGAAGCTGTTCCCGAACGTCGACTTCTATTCGGGCATCATCCTAGAGGCGATGGGCTTCCCCACCTCAATGTTCACGCCGATCTTTGCCGTATCCCGCACCATCGGCTGGGTGTCGCAGTGGCAGGAACAGCTGTCCGATCCACAGCTGAAAATCGGCCGTCCCCGTCAGCTCTATATGGGCGAGACAGAGCGCGATTACGTCGATATCGAAAAGCGCTAAGTCCCGTTTTCCGGACCAAAATCAAAGCCACGGCCGAAAGGTCGTGGCTTTTTTCGTACATTCTACCTTGCCTGATCGCCCGCCTTGCGCCTATCAAGGCAGCATGGGCGACAGGATGCCCAGACGCCGCCGGCCGCAAGGCCATGCTAAACCTGTCATACAACCTTTGACCGTTCAGCCAGTGACGCTGCGATCGACAAGGGCGGCTCTCGACCTACCCCATGCGTCAAGAACTGGAGGAACCATGTCCCGGTCCCCGATCCCGCTTGTGATCGACGATCTTTCGCAATTTGCGACCCAACTGCGCGGCCATTGGCCCAGCAGCGATGTCACGCAGACGCAGGCCCTTGGCCTGATCGCGCAGGCCGCAGGTTATCGCAATCATCAACACCTGAAAGCCAGCCAGCCGCCGCCCCTGCCCGCCCTCGACAAACAGGCGTTGAACCGGGTGAAAGGGGCGCTTGCCGTCTTTTGTAGCGCGACAATCTGCATGAGAGCAGCGCGACAATCAGGATGATAATCCTTGGCCGCGACGGGTTGAGATTGGCTGATCAGTTTGTCGCGGGCAAGTGATTTGTAGTTGTTGATTGTCGCGGAGC
>Ga0163215_100654_pt1 | contig 46044 bp, 42 predicted proteins | sample SynspAceP_FD_185934 | JGI IMG/M metagenome (GOLD analysis project Ga0163215, IMG submission 185934) | Saline lake microbial communities from Ace Lake in Antarctica - Synechococcus sp. Ace-P (Hybrid Assembly) | ecosystem: Environmental > Aquatic > Non-marine Saline and Alkaline > Saline | place...
AAATCGATCATTTGATCGATTCGGCTGCGGAAAAAATCGTTGACTGGGCTCATGAGTGTATTTCCAGAAAACTCCCAGAAAATAGTGCTGGGAAGGTCATTATCTGGGATTTATTATAACTCAAAAAGCATATATTTACCAATTAAATCATATAGTTATTAATAAATCAGGGGCGACTAACTGACAGCTAGCCAAATATTGCTCAATGGCCTCTTCAAAAGCGGGTTGTAACTCGGCAATTGTCAAGGCTTCGTAGCCCACTTCGTCCACAATAAAGAGTGCACGACCACGGAGCAAGCCATCGGACAGAGAGGGTTCGATAGAGCCGTAATAGCCTTTGTAGGATAAGAGCGAAGGTTTCATTGTGTCAGCCTTTGATTTAGTTACCAAAAAGGCGACGATATTATAATATATTCTTAGTTTGCGCCACTGTGGCGTGCCACAAAGACAATATCTGTTGCACGGTCTCATCAATACTCAGCTCGGAGGAGTCGATTTGATGCGCGTCTTCAGCGGGTAAAAGAGGGGCGACCGAACGATTGGTGTCGCGCTCGTCACGTTTCTGTAAATCCAATAAAACCGCTTGCTCGTCAGGATTTAAACCGCGCTGTCTCATTTGCTCACAGCGACGTATCGCGCGCGCTGGCGCTTGGGCCGTCAGAAAAATCTTTAGTTGGGCGTCGGGGAACACGATCGTACCCATGTCCCGCCCGTCGGCCACCAAGCCAGGGGGCTGTTGGAACTCACGCTGTCGGTCGAGTAGGGATTCACGCAAAGCAGATTGAGGGGCCAGGCGCGACGCTAAGTTGCCCACGTGTTCTTGACGGATCGGTTCAGTAACATCAACACCGTCTAGAAACACTTGTTGCCCGCTAAATCGCACTTGCATGCGGCGGGCCAAATCGGCCACTTTTTCAATGTCATTGGGGTCGACGTTGTGATCGAGTGCCGACCAAGCGGTCAAGCGGTAAAGCGCGCCACTGTCTAACACGTGAAATCCCAAGGCGCTCGCGACCAGTCGTGTGACGGTACCCTTACCTGAGGCAGTTGGCCCATCGATCGTCACCACTGGGGCGGTGTTTGAGTGGTGAGTCATGATACGAGCCGTTGAAATTGTGCAAAATAATCAGGAAAGGTTTTGGCGACGCATTGAGGATCTTCAATGGTCACAGGTACGGGCCCAAACGTCGCCAAGGAAAAACACATGGCCATTCGGTGATCATCGTAAGTGTGGATGCTGGCGTGTCGCCAATCCTCTGGGGCGATGGGATGGACGGTGATCCAGTCATCACCGGATTCAACTTGGGCACCCAACTTACGCAACTCAGTAACCATGGCATGGATGCGGTCGGTTTCTTTGACGCGCCAGCTGCCAATGTTGCGCAGGCGGCAAGGTCCATCGGCGTATATCGCCAACACGGCGGCAGTCATGGCCGCATCCGGTATGAGATTAAAGTCGGCATCGAAAGCCTTTAGGCGATCGCCTTGGGCAACCGAACAACCCGTGACCGAAATGTTTTGTGATGAAAACGAAACCACGGCACCGAGGTGCTTGAGCGTGTCGACAAAGCGGACATCCCCTTGGATGCTGTGCTCATCGATACCCTGCACTTCGATGGGTCCATGGCCGATCAGTCCTAATGCCAAAAAATAAGAAGCCGAAGAAGCGTCACCCTCGACGGCGATGCGTCCGGGTGATGAGTAGGCCGCCCCCTGTTCAATCCTAAAGGCCAAGTGTTTGTCAAAGTGCTTGTCAAAGTGTTTGTCGCCCTCTAAACGACTGACATGAACACCGAATTTGGCCATCAGATTGATCGTGATGTCGATATAGGGTTTTGAAATCAATTCGCCAACCACCTCGATGGTTAGCGATTGTTGTGATTGGGTCGTGATCAAAGGCGCAGCCATGAGAAGCGCGGTGAGAAACTGACTCGAAACCGAACCTTTGACCCGAACGTGAGCGCCATGTGCCGTAGAAGCCGAAATGGCCAAGGGTGGATAGCCAGTGTTGCCTAGATAATCAATCTGGGCGCCGATCGCCCTGAGGGCATCGACCAAGTCACCAATTGGCCTTTCGTGCATGCGGGCCACGCCACTGAGTTGGTAGACGCCGCCAGCAAACGCCAAGGCTGCCGTCAATGGCCTAATGGCGGTACCGGCATTGCCTAAAAATAACTCGGCTTCTTTATTCGGAAAATAGCCGTCGCTGCTGATGGTTACGCTGTGGGGTGTTGCATCGTGGGTGTCGGTGTGCGGGTCGGTGTGCATGCCTGCCTGCACGCCAACACCTAATTTTTCTAAGGCAGCCAGCATGACTCGCGTGTCGTCAGACTGCAGCACGCCCTCAACCACGGTGGTGCCTTGAGCCAAAGCGCTAAGCAACAACACTCGATTAGAAATACTTTTGGAGCCGGGCAAATGGATGGTGCCACGGGCGACCCGGCTCGGGCCCAGTGTCAACGCATCAGAGACCGTCATCAGTATTTCCTGATAGCCGCGGAGCTTGTCCCCAACGGCGCCTAACTGTGGCGCCCTCTTGCAGCATGGATTCGATCCAAGCCATGTCGTTGGTCTGCAGCGCTGACTTGGCTTGGTCAAGTAAGGCGTGTAACTCACTGATCTGCTCGAGCATGGCTTCTCGGTTGGCTGCGAATATGTCGCGCCACATTTCTTCGGAGCCTTGGGCTATACGAGAAAAGTCGCCAAACCCAGCCCCAGCGACCTGTAAGTTCAGATCGGCGTTATGGTCTCGAGAAACATGGGTGACGTAAAGACTGGCCAGCCAATGGGGCAGATGACTGACCGCCGCGAGCACCGCATCGTGCTGGGTCACCGGCATCTCAATCACTCTGGCGCCACAACGCTGCCAAGCCTCTTTGACCAAGGCGACGTCGGCTTGCGCATTTTCCAGTAGTGGGCACACCACCACTTGCTTTTCTTGATAGAGGTCGGCCCGAGCCGCTTCGGGGCCATATTCATGAGAACCTGCAATGGGGTGACCCGGCACAAATTGAGCGACCCTTGCTCCGAGCGCGGTCCTTGCGGCCGCCACCACGTTGCCTTTGGTGCTGCCGCCATCGGTTAGCACGGCTTTTGGGTTCAAGGTCGGTGCAAGCTCAGCAAAAATGGCTGCAAAGGCACCCACTGGGGCCGCGATCATGATGAGATCAGCGTTCGCGGCGGCTTGGGCTGGGGTGGCCACTTCATCGATGATGCCAAGCGCGAGGGCCTTGTCTAGCGTTGCCGTCCGTCGGCCGACACCGAGCACCTGCTGCACGACGCCTGCCTTTTTTAGGGCGAGCGCAAATGAGCCGCCGATCAACCCCACACCGACAATGGCTAGCGTGTCAATTTTGAAAGTCGGGGCGGGCGTTGTCATGCTGGGTTCGTTGATTCGGCTAGGATGGCGGTTAATGCTTCGATGAATCGGTTGTTTTCTGATTCGAGTCCAATAGAGACGCGCAACCAACCGGGCAAGCCGTCTGGTCCGACGGGGCGCACAATCACACCACGTCTCAAAAGCGCTTGATTGACATGATCAGCGTCGTTGACCTTAACCAGAACAAAGTTCGCTGAGCTGGGGATATAGGTCAAGCCAAGGGCGTCAAAGGCGGACTGCAACTGCTGCTTACCGGCGCTGTTAACCTCAGCGCTTTTGGCCAAGAAGGCATCGTCGTAGAGGGCAGCCGCCGCGGCGGCCTGAGCCAGTGAGTTGACGTTAAAGGGCTGCCGAACACGCGCCATGAGTTCAGTCAGAACCGGTTGTGCAATCCCAAACCCAACCCGCAAACCGGCCAGCCCGTATGCCTTAGAGAAGCTGCGAGAAATCAGAAGATTGGGAAACTGCTTGACCAATGCGAGACTGTTCACCCGCTCGGCTACAGGGATGTATTCGTTATAGGCCTCGTCTAAGACGACGGTCACGCGATGGCCATGAGCTTTTTCCACCGCGATCAAGAAGCGCGTGATGGCCTCATTTGATAAAAAAGTGCCGGTTGGATTGTTGGGGTTAGCAATAAAGACCAAGCGGGTATGAGGTTCAATGGCCGCGAGCATGGCATCTAAATCATGGCCATGGTCTTTTGCGGGGACCACAATGTGTTGGGCGCCGCGTGCTTGCGTGGCCAGGCGGTAGACCACGAAGGCGTACTCAGAATAGACCGTGGAGTAGCCTGGCTCCAATAGAGCCATCCCAATGAGTTCAAGGATGTCATTGGATCCATTACCCAAGGTAATCCAGTCCATCGGCACATCGAATCGATCGGCAATGGCTTGCTTTAAACGGTAGCCACCAGGGTCGGGGTAGCGTTCCAATCCTGCCAGTGACTGCTCGATGGCTTGTTTGGCAGCTGTTGACATGCCAAGGGGGTTCTCATTGGAGGCGAGTTTGACCACCGTGCTCGGATCGAGCCCTAACTCTCGCACCAAGTCGTCGATGGGCTTGCCAGGAATATAGGCACGAATCGCTTTGATGTGGCCGGGGGCGACCAGTTGTTTGGCTTGCTCATTCGTCACTGCCTTCGCTGTCATCACTGCCTCGGATAGGATCCCAAAATTTTTAGAAAAGCACACCGTGTACGAAGTTCCTCAAGCGCTTTGGCCACCGCAGGCTCCCGTTGGTGACCTTCAATATCGACATAGAAATGGTATTCCCACTGTCCAGTGCGAGAGGGGCGAGACTCAAACCGAGTCATAGACACGCCGTTGTCTGAGAAGGGAGCAAGCATTTTATAGACGGCACCGGCTTGGTTAGCAACGGCCATGATGAGGCTGGTCTTATCGCGTCCGCTGGGCAGGGTGTCAATGGCACCAATGGCCAGGAATCGGGTGCGATTCATAGGGTCGTCTTGAATCCCTTCAGCGACCACTGTCAACTGCCAAGCGCGTGCGGCGTTATGGCTGGCAATGGCCGCCACCGTGGGGTCCGAAGCTGCGATCCGCGCCGCCTCAGCGTTGCTGGCCACTGGCTCGCGAGTCAGGGTGGGGTGGTTCATGCCCAGCCAATGCTGACATTGGGCCAAGGCTTGCGGGTGTGCCAATACTTTGGTGACTTTATCCATCTCGCCAGATTGGGTTAGTAAGCAATGCCGAATAGGCAATGAGTATTCGCCAACAATGTGTAGAGGGGTATTAAGCAGTAAATCCAATGTGCGGTTCACAGCCCCTTCGGTGGAGTTTTCTACAGGAACAATCCCGACATGGGCACCTTGGGACTCGACTGTTCGGAACACTTCGTCGAAATTGGGGCAGGAGACGCCTGAAATGGCTTGTCCCATGAACTCAAAGGCCGCTTGCTCGGAGAAAGAACCTGCGGGGCCCAAATACGCCACGCTGATGTCTTGCTCTAACCCTCGGCAAACTGAAATGATCTGAGACCAAATCGCTTGGACACCATCGGCGGTGACTGGCCCTTGGTTTTCTTGTTGTAGGGTGCGAATCACCTGCGATTCGCGCTCGGGACGGAACACCGGCCCTTGAGCGTGGTGCTCATGCTTGAGATCACCGACGGCTTGCGCGGTTTTGGCGCGTTCGTTAATGAGCCCGAGGATCTCATGATCGATGCGGTCGATTTTCTCGCGCAGGGGCTCTAACTTGATTTGAAGTTCTTTATCCATGCTCGTGTTCGAACGATTTGAGGTGATCGACCAAAGCTAACACACCCTCAAGCGGCATGGCGTTATAGATCGACGCTCGCATGCCACCCACGCTTTTGTGGCCTTTGAGCTGATGAAGTCCCCGCGCTTTGGCGCTGGCTAAGAAAGTGGCCTCTAGCTGAGTGTCTGGCAAGAAAAAAGGCACGTTCATGCGTGAACGACAGTCAGGGTGGACCGGTGATTGGTAAAACGAGGATTGGTCTATGAAGTCGTAAAGCACTTTGGCTTTTTCGATGTTCTTTGACTCGATAGCAGGCAGCCCACCTTGTGCCAATAGCCACTTAAAAACCAGACCGGCAATATAAATAGCGTAGGTGGGCGGTGTGTTAAACCGTGATCGTTCGCGGGCCACGTTGGCGTAATCAAAGGCCGACGGGCAAATAGGTAGGGCATGACCAATCAGTTCTCGGCGGGCAATCACCATTGTGACGCCCGCCGGACCCGCATTTTTTTGCGCGCCGGCATAAAGCATGCCGACATCCTTGAAGTCGATGGGGCGAGATAAAAAATGGGAAGAGGCGTCGATGACCAACGGCACATCGGCCGCGCCTAAGCTTTCTGGGCTCGGCCATTGGGACATTTCAACGCCACCAATGGTTTCATTGCTGCATAAATGTAAGTAAGCGGCGTCTGCGCGGACTTGCCAGCTTGAGACCGGTGGCACCCAAGCGTAAGGTTGCCATGTTTGACCTTGTTCTTTGTCTTCCCAGTCGTGACCGCTGCTGGCTGCGATGGCCACGTCGCCGTATCGCTTGGCTTCTTTAAAAGATTTAACAGACCAACTGCCTGTTAACAGGTAGTCTGCTTTGGGCTCGCCACGGCGAGCGATCAAGTTCAGGGGGACAATCGCGTTCTCAGCGGTGGCGCCGCCCTGCATAAACATAACGGCAAAGTCATCGCCAATGCCCAGCAAGGTGCGCAAATCTGCCTCGGCTTGATCGCAGATATCAGTGAACTCAGCGCCGCGGTGGCTCATCTCCATAACGGACTGGCCGCTGCCGTGCCAGTCCATCATTTCTTGGGCTGCTTGTTGTAAGACGGGCTCGGGTAAAACGGAAGGCCCAGCAGAGAAATTCCACGGGCGCTGCGTCATGATTCGGCGTCGTCCGTCGAGGCCTCATCACCATCAACAACGCTATCATCGTTGACATCGTTTACATCGTCTACATCGCTAACATCGTTAACATCGCCAAGGACTTCGACATCACGTTCCACCACACGACGTACGCCAGATAAACGGCTGCCATCATCGACGCTAATCAAGGTCACCCCTTGAGTCGCGCGACCCATTTCTCGGATCTCGTCAACGCGGGTGCGCACCAGCACGCCGCCCGTGGTGATCAACATGATGTCGTCTGAAGGGCTAACCAAAATGGCGCTGACCACTTTTCCGTTGCGCTCAGAGGTTTGGATGGCAATCATGCCTTTGGTGCCACGGCCGTGCCGGGTGTATTCAGAGATGGGGGTGCGCTTACCAAAACCCTTTTCAGTGGCGGTCAGCACCGAGCGTGATTCGTCACTGGCGGTCAGCATGGCGATCACCTCTTGATCTTTTCCAAGTGACATGCCTCTGACACCACGGGCGTTGCGTCCCATGGGGCGTACGTCGTTTTCTTGAAAACGCACGGCCTTACCAGCGTTAGAAAACAACATCACATCGTGCTGCCCGTCGGTGAGTTCGGCCCCTATCAAATAGTCGCCCTCATCAAGACTGACTGCGATGATGCCTGCCTTGCGCGGATTCGAGAATTCGCTTAGCAGGGTCTTTTTGACGGTGCCTCGGGAGGTCGCCATGAATACGGTGTGGTCGTCTGTGAACGCTTTGACTGGCAGTATCACGGTGACCTTTTCACCGTCGATAAGTGGGAACATGTTCACGATAGGGCGGCCACGCGACGTGCGGGTGCCTTGAGGCACTTCCCAGACTTTCAACCAATACAAGCGCCCGCGATCAGAAAAGCACAGCAAATAATCGTGAGTATTGGCAATAAACAATTGATCGACCCAATCGTCTGCTTTGGTGGCGGTGGCTTGCTTGCCTCGACCGCCGCGCCGTTGTGCCCGATATTCAGATAGAGGTTGGCTCTTGATGTAACCAGTATGCGATAACGTCACCACCATATCTGTTGGGGTGATGAGATCCTCGGTGTCTAGCTCCGTCGCGTTGTGTTCAATGCTTGAGCGTCGTTTGTCTTTGGTGTTGGTTGAGAATTCAACACGAATGGCTTCCAACTCTTCAGAGATGATGGTGGTGATGCGCGCCGGTTTTGCCAAAATGTCGAGCAAGTCCGAGATCGTATCCATCACGGTCTTGTATTCGTTAACGATTTTGTCTTGTTCTAGGCCAGTCAAACGCTGCAAGCGCATGTTAAGAATTTCTTGCGCTTGCACGTCGCTCAAACGATAGAGTCCTTGCGCTTGCAAACCGTAATTAGGAGATAAGCCATCCGGCCGGTAGGCCGCGCGCCCGCCCGAGGTTTCTCCATCGGCTCGGGAAAGCATTTCCTTAACTAACGAGGAGTCCCAGAGTTTGGCCATTAATTCTTGACGCGCCACGGGAGGCGTCGGGGCCGCCTTGATGATAGTGATGAAGTCATCAATGTTGGCCAAAGCAACAGCCAAACCTTCGAGCACGTGGCCACGTTCGCGCGCTTTGCGCAATTGGAAGACTGTGCGCCTTGTGACCACTTCGCGACGGTGAAATAAGAAGTACTCCACCATTTGCTTGAGATTCAGCAAACGGGGCTGGCCATCGACCAAAGCCACCAGATTCATGCCGAACGTGTCTTGCAGTTGCGTATTTTTGTAGAGGTTGTTGAGTACGACTTCGGGCACTACATCGCGTTTGAGTTCTATGACCAATCGCATACCGTCTTTGTCTGACTCGTCACGAATGTCTGAAATGCCTTCGATTCTCTTTTCATTGACCAGTTCGGCCATGCGCTCTTGTAATGTCTTTTTATTGACTTGATAAGGCAACTCATCGACCACGATGGCGTGCCGATTGCCTTTTTCCATGTCTTCAAAGTGAGTCTTGGCGCGCATTATCACGCGACCCCGTCCCGTTCGATAACCCTCTCTCACGCCGCTCATGCCATAAATAATGCCACCGGTAGGAAAGTCAGGTGCTTTGATTAGCTCCATGAGCTCATCAATGGTGCAATCGGGGGCGCCGAGTGCGTGCAGGCAACCATCAATGACTTCACCCAAGTTATGTGGGGGAATGTTGGTGGCCATGCCAACGGCAATGCCTGAGCTGCCGTTAACCAATAAGTTAGGCAAGCGGGAGGGGAGTAATAAAGGCTCGTATTCACTGCCGTCATAGTTTGGGCCGAAGTCAACGGTTTCTTGATCGATGTCGGCAAGCAGTTCGTGGGCGATTTTAGATAAGCGAATTTCTGTATATCGCATTGCCGCTGCGCTATCGCCGTCGATGGAGCCAAAGTTACCTTGACCATCAACCAACATATAGCGCAAGGAAAAGTGCTGAGCCATTCGAACGATCGTGTCGTAGACCGCTTGATCGCCGTGCGGGTGATATTTACCAATGACATCACCGACGATACGCGCTGACTTTTTATAAGCCCGGTTCCAGTCGTTATTTAATTCGTGCATGGCAAACAGCACGCGCCGATGCACAGGCTTGAGCCCATCCCTCACGTCTGGCAGGGCGCGACCCACGATCACGCTCATGGCGTAATCAAGGTAGCTGCGACGCATTTCGTCTTCAAGAGAGATCGGGAGTGTTTCCTTGGCGAAGGAATCCATAGGATGCATGACCAAATTCGAGTATTAACAGACCGTGGCGACAACTCACCAAGCGGGGCGTGAAACAAACGTTAGATTCTACACTGCAAGCGTTCTTAGTCATTCAGCGTATCCACCAAGACCAATCGATGGGACCCGAGAAGAGGCAAGCGCGAAGCCAGATAAATGGTCGTGAGTTTTGAGGGGCTTGAACAGTCGTGTGCCGAAGTCTCGCTGAAAGTTCCCCTCTGTTTCGATTTTCTAGGGACTATCTAATGGAGGTGCAACACAATTTGTTGTTAAAACCCAACAGGAAGTAAGCTGTTTGCGTAAAAATCCCCCTATACAAGCCTCTGATTGCATGTATGGGCTAGCAAAACAACGTAAATCGCTTAAGATTCAACTCAACACGCAGGAAACCCAGTGTGTAATCGTTTTTAACTTGCTCTTAGCGTTGTTATACTGGCCCCGTTTCCTGAATTGCGGCGGGGGTTCGCTGCGAGACATCTTTCAGCTTTTTGCTTAACGAGGAGAAATATGAACAAGCCCTCAAAATTCGCTCTGGCACTCGCGGTCGCTGCTGTGACAGCTTCGGGTGTTGCCTCTGCGCAATCGAATGATAATTGGACCAACAATTTTGGCGACGTATGGCGCAGTAATACTGGCCTGTGCTGGCAAGATAATTTCTGGACACCTGCCACGGCAGATCCATCATGCGTTGAAAAAGCTGCTTCAGCCCCAGTTGCTGACAAAGTTGTTTTTAATGCAGACACATTTTTTGATTTCGACAAGTCAAACTTGAAGCCGGAAGGCCGACAGTTGCTTGATCAAGTTGCACAGCAGGTTAATGCTGTCAATCTTGAGACAGTGATTGCAGTGGGTCATACCGATTCAATTGGTTCTGCCGAATACAACATGGGCTTATCCGACCGTCGCGCTGCCTCGGTCAAGGCCTACTTGGTTTCCAAGGGTGTTGATGCCAACCGTGTTTATACAGAAGGCAAAGGCGAGACCAATCCTATCGCTTCAAACGCAACCTCTGAAGGTCGCGCCAAGAACCGTCGGGTTGAAGTTGAAATAGTAGGCACACGTAAGTAAGCTTACTGATTGCGCTTTGCGCTAACAAAAAAACCTCCCTCGGGAGGTTTTTTTGTTTCTTCTTGTTTCTGAATAGTTTCTAAATCCGGGTAATAGTCCCTACTTGGCATGTGTTCTCGAGCACGGGTGGGCCGAATCTGGGACAATAAAGCATCACCTATGAAGGTAACGAGACATGGTTCCATCCAATCAGCAACAAACCGAGTCGCAATCAACAGTGGCGCAACCCACGCAGAACGTTGACGCTTCGGAAATTGAGAAATTCAGTGCTTTGGCTTCACGCTGGTGGGATCCAAACAGTGAATTTAAGCCCTTGCACGCGATCAACCCGCTACGACTCGAATGGATTAAGGCGCTCATCAATGCTGCTGCACCCGAGTCTGCCCTAGCGAATCAACACGTGATCGATGTTGGTTGTGGTGGCGGTATCTTGGCTGAGTCAATGGCAATCAATGGTGCTGAGGTCACAGGAATTGACCTGTCTGAAAAATCACTGACAGTTGCCAAGCTGCACAGCTTGGAATCTGGGGTTCCGGTGACATACCTTAAAACCAGCGCTGAAGAGATGGCTGCTGATAGTGGTGAAGTATTTGATGTCGTGACATGCATGGAAATGCTCGAGCATGTGCCGAATCCGGCCTCGGTTGTTCAGGCTTGTGCTGATCTGGTTAAGCCAGGCGGCTGGGTGTTCTTTTCAACGCTTAATCGCAATCCCAAGTCGTTTCTGTTTGCAATTGTGGGTGCAGAGTATGTACTGAAGCTGCTACCTAAGGGAACCCATCAATGGGACGCTTTCATAAAACCAAGTGAATTGGCGCAGGCTTGCCGCAGCGCTAGCTTAGAGATTGTGGCGTTCAAGGGGATGACTTATAACCCCTTTACGCAGATCTACAAACTTGGACAAGATTCAAGCGTGAATTACCTGGTGGCGGCTCGCAAGAATGCCTCCTAAGGCAGACCCAATCACCCCATGCTTGATGTTTTTTTGACGACCCTCTCTCGGGGTTCGCTTTTGCCACATGCTCCTTGCTAAGCGCTTGAAGATGCAAGGATTTTCTATGTTATGCTCGCAGACTGACCAAATTATGTTTGGCCACCCTTTGTCTTTTCTTTTGAAAAGGCAGTGGTTTAGATAGAAAGGTCAAGCAGCAATAGGTATTTGTTCCGTTTGGAACTTTTTTTAGCCGCGTTGTGTACCGCCGTTTCTCAGGAAGCGTCTGTTGCAGCGTATTTATTTAACACCGCTCGGGTATGTCGGGCGAGAACCTGGATCAACCGATCCCTTGGAAAACTTTTACATGTCAACTCAATCTATTAGTGGTTCATTGACCGGCGACGTTAGTTTTGCCGATTTATTTGCAGAAAGCATCAAACACCAGGACATGAAGACTGGTGAAGTGATCTCAGCCGAAGTCATTCGGATCGATCACAACTTTGTGGTTGTGAATGCAGGCCTGAAGTCCGAAGCCCTGATTCCAGTCGAAGAATTTTTAAACGATCAAGGCGAGCTTGAAGTCAGTGCGGGCGACTTTGTTTCTGTCGCCATTGACTCGCTCGAAAACGGCTACGGCGATACCGTTTTGTCGCGTGATCGCGCCAAGCGTTTGTCAGCATGGCTCTCACTTGAGCAAGCTCTTGAAAGCAATGAGTTAGTCAGCGGCACCATCACAGGCAAAGTCAAAGGTGGCTTGACCGTGATGGCCAACGGTATTCGTGCCTTCTTGCCCGGCTCTTTGGTTGACGTGCGTCCCGTTAAGGACACCGCGCCATACGAAGGCAAAACCCTAGAATTCAAAGTGATCAAGCTTGATCGCAAGCGCAACAACGTGGTGTTGTCGCGTCGCGCCGTGCTCGAAGTCAGCATGGGCGAAGAGCGCCAAAAGTTGCTCGAAAACCTCAAGGAAGGCGCCATCATCAAAGGCGTGGTCAAGAACATCACCGATTACGGTGCTTTCGTGGATCTTGGCGGTATCGATGGTTTGCTGCACATCACAGACATGGCATGGCGTCGTGTGCGTCACCCATCCGAGGTGCTGAGCGTGGGCCAAGAGATTGATGCCAAAGTATTGAAGTTTGATCAAGAGAAGAGCCGTGTCTCACTCGGTGTCAAACAGCTCGGCGAAGACCCATGGGTTGGTTTGGCACGTCGCTATCCACAAGGCACACGCTTGTTCGGTAAAGTGACGAACCTGACCGACTACGGTTCATTCGTTGAAGTCGAAGCGGGTATTGAAGGTCTGGTGCACGTCTCCGAAATGGATTGGACAAATAAGAACGTCGATCCGCGTAAAGTGGTCACCTTGGGTGAAGAAGTCGAAGTTATGGTCTTGGAGATTGATGAAGACCGCCGTCGTATTTCGCTCGGCATGAAGCAATGTCGTCAGAATCCTTGGGAAGAGTTTGCAACCAACTTCAAGCGTGGCGATAAAGTCAGTGGCGCAATCAAATCCATCACAGACTTTGGTGTGTTTGTTGGCTTGCCTGGTGGAATTGACGGCTTGGTTCACTTATCTGATTTGTCTTGGTCCGAGACCGGCGAAGAAGCGGTGCGCAACTTCAAGAAGGGCGACGAACTCGAAGCCGTGGTGTTGGCGATTGACACCGACAAGGAACGTATTTCTTTGGGTGTCAAACAGCTCGAGGGAGATCCGTTCAATAACTTCGTGTCTACTCACGACAAAGGCGCTGTGGTTCAAGGTACCGTTAAGACGGTTGAGCCAAAGGGTGCCGTTGTGACATTATCCTTGGACGTCGAAGCCTATCTGCGTGCTTCTGAAATCTCGTCGGGTCGCGTCGAAGACGCCACAACCGTGTTGAAAGAAGGCGCTGAGATCGAAGCCATGATCATCAATGTTGATAGGAAAACCCGGTCAATCCAGTTATCGATTAAGGCTCGGGATACCGCAGACAGTGCTGATTCCATGCAGCGTATGTCCGAAGCTGGCGCGAGTAGCGGCACAACAAACTTGGGCGCTTTGCTCAAGGCCAAGTTGAGCCAGGCGAAGGATGACGAGTAAAATTTGCCGGGATATCCGTCTCTGTGACTAAGTCTGAACTGATCACGGCATTGGCGGCAAGCTACCCTCAGCTTGCCGTCAATGATGCCGATCTTGCTGTCAAAACCATCATCGATGCCATGGTTCAGTCGCTTGCGACTGGACAGCGCATTGAAGTGCGTGGTTTTGGTAGCTTCACGCTGTCTCAGCGGGCCCCCCGTGTTGGGCGCAATCCCAAGACAGGCGACAAAGTTTTGGTGCCAGGCAAACGAGTGCCCCACTTTAAAGCGGGCAAGGCTTTACGCGAATGCGTTGATGTTGTTCACAGCAAATCACCCTCTGATGAGCCGCCGACGCAGAGCTGACCCAGCTTCAGCCTAAGTTGCTGAGCCAGTCACTAACTGAGCTGCTAACTGCATTGCAAATTTAAGGGCCTCCATGATCCTAGTGACGGGCGCAAACGGTTTTGTGGGTTCAACCCTATGCCGTGCGTTGTCTGAACGCGGCCGTCCGGTTCGTGCGTGCGTTAGAGCGTCTAGGGTTTCAAGAGAATCCAAACCCACCAAACCCACCAAACCTCAGGATCAAGTGCTTGGGCTTCAAGCGCATGAACACCTTCATGTCACGGATGGCGTCACGACTTGCATTGCACCGGATTTAGGGCAGTCAACAGATCCATCTGAGTGGACCAAACACCTCGTCGGGTGCCACACGGTGGTGCACACGGCTGCCATGGCCCATGTCATGTCTCCAAGCGCGGCCGACATAGAACAGTTTCACCATGTGAACGTGAGTGGTACCTTGATGCTGGCCCGTTTGGCGTATGAGGCGGGTGTGCGTCGATTCGTTTTCATGAGCACGGTCAAGGTTCACGGTGAAAGAACGCTGCCGGGACAGCCATTTACCGCGGATCAGCCGCGGGTTGCCAGTGATCCCTATGCCCGCTCGAAGCAGCAAGCAGAAGAGGGTCTCATGGCGCTGGCCCAGCAGACGGGCCTGGAGCTGGTCATCATCAGGCCACCATTGGTTTATGGACCTGGTGTGAGTGGCAACCTTGAGGTTTTGATGCGTTGGATGCGACGCGGTGTGCCTTTGCCGGTTGGCGCCATCACGGATAATGCGCGTAGTCTGGTGGGTGTGGACAATCTGGTTGATTTAATCATCACCACGATTGACCATCCGAATGCCGCGAACCGCCAGTTTCTGGTCAGTGATGATCACGACCTGAGTACATTGTCTTTGGTCCAACAGCTGGGCCGGGCTGGCCACATACCTGTGCGCACTTTAGCCCTGCCTCAACCGCTTTTGCGCCTGTTGGCCAGGCTTGTGGGCAGGTCTCACTACCTTGACCGCCTCACAGAAAACTTACAGGTCAATATTGAAGCCACCAAAGAGTCGTTGGGTTGGCAACCACCACTTAGCGTGGCTCAATCCATGGCACGTTTGTTCGAGCATGAGACGGTCAGCAAGCGTGCAAATGCAGACCTGTAGATTACAATGAGTAGGTATCGGCGCCCAGTGGCACCGGGTCTTTGATTCTATTGATTGGAGGTGTTAGCCGTGCGCTATCTTGCTTGGGCAGTCAAACTCCTCATTTTTGGGTTGGTGGTTTTGTTTGCTTATAAAAATACCGCGCCGGTTGAAGTGGTGCTTTTTGATGGCTTGACCTGGCCAAATGTGCCTCTGATCGTGGTGATGGTGAGTACTTTTGTCTTGGGCGCATTGCTTGGCGCGTTGCTGATGTTGCCAAGCACTTGGCGCAAACGCCGTGAGGCCCACAAACTACGACGTGACTTGCAAAAAGTGCAAGCTGCCGTTGCGTCGCCAACTAGCACCAAAGCAGTCAAGCCCTTGCAGGCGTCTTCCTCTGACACCACGCCGCTCTAGCGCAAATCCAGGTGAGTGCATATGGACTTTGAATCTTGGTGGCTGATCTTTCTGCCACTGTTGTTTGGACTGGGTTGGCTGGCGGCTCGGTTCGACTTCAGACAAATGTTGACTGAGACGCGAGCGCTACCAGACTCTTACTTCAAAGGGCTGAATTTCCTGCTCAACGAGCAACCCGATCGCGCCATTGATGCGTTTATCGAGGTGGCTAAACTCGACCCAGAAACCACCGAATTGCACTTCGCGCTCGGCAGTTTGTTTCGTCGCCGTGGGGAAATGGAGCGTGCCATCCGCGTCCACCAAAGCCTGCTGTCGCGCTCAGACTTGCCCTCGCGTGAAAGAGAGCATGCCTTGAATGAAATCGCGCAAGACTACCTCAAAGCGGGCATGTTGGATCGCGCGGAGTTGGCTTACAAAGAATTGCGCCACACGCGCTATGAAGAGGCCGCTTGCCGAGCGCTGGTTCGCATTTATGAGTCTGAGCACGATTGGCCACAAGCCATTGAGGCAGTTAAGCGGCTGGGCAAACTGACCGGTGAGTCGGTGGCTCAATTGGTGCACTACCACTGCGAGATGGCCCACAACCGGCTGACACAAAAACCCATTGATCTGGCGGCGGCACGGGTGTCGCTTGATCTGGCTCAGCGTTGCATTGAGCAGGATGCCGAGAGCACGGAAGCCTCTCAGGCGCGCCTGTGCATTTTGGATGCTGCGCTGGCGCGGGCTGAGGGTGATTTAAAAAGCGAGCGACAGGCCTTATTGGTCTTGCTGGATCGGGCCCCTGAATACGCAGGTCTCGTGGCGGATGGCTTGCAACAGAATTATGCAGCCACGCACGAAGGCCCTGAACTGCTGCGGCTTTTGCAAGTGCAGTATGAGGCCCATCCGAGCTTAGATTTGTTTGGTGTGATTTTTAAGCTTATCAATGACCAGTCGGGAGCCCCTGCGGCTTGGGCTTTTGCACACCAGGCTTTGACAGCTAACCCGACCCTATTGGGTTTGGAATATGCCTTGCGCATTAGCGACGCCTCGCCCTCGGCCACACCCATGGCACAGATGGATAGTGAGTGGTTACAGCAATTGATTGCTCGCCACACGCAACGACTTGAGCGCTATGGTTGTCGGGTCTGTGGGTTTCAGGCAAAAGCGTTTTATTGGCAATGCCCTGGTTGTCATGGTTGGGAGACCTATCCTCCCCGTCGTATGGAAGAGTTGCAATGAACCGTTTTCCTGCCCAAGCCATTTCCAAAGTCAAAGTTCTGGTGGTGGGCGATGTCATGCTGGATCGGTATTGGTTTGGTGAGGTGGAGCGGATTTCACCGGAAGCGCCCGTGCCTGTGGTCCATGTCGCGCGACGCGAAGATCGACTAGGTGGCGCTGCCAATGTGGCGCGTAACGCCGCCGCACTTGGTGCACAAGTCACACTGGCGGGTATTGTGGGGCGCGATGAGCCTGGCGCCAAGGTGCATGACATGCTCAAGGCCTCGGGTATTCAGACGAGTTTGGTTGATGACGGCGATCACCCCACGACCTTGAAGATGCGAGTCTTGGGTCGGCAGCAACAGATGGTGCGAGTGGATTTTGAAGAGACGCCCGCACCCTCTTGCGTGGCGAGCTTAACGGCACAAGTGCTGACCTTGATTCGTGCCCATGATGTGCTGGTCTTGTCAGACTATGCCAAAGGCACGCTTGGCCAAGTCACTGAGCTCATTGCAGCTGCTCGTGAAATAGGCGTGCCTACCTTGGTGGATCCTAAAGGGTTTGACTACAGTCGCTATCAGGGCGCGAGCTTGGTCACCCCCAATCGTTCAGAAATGCAACTCGCGGTGGGCCATTGGGTGGATGAAAACGATTTGAACCAGCGCGCGCAAGCATTGCGCTCGCAGCTGTCGCTCGAGGCGTTGCTAGTGACCCGTTCCGAACAAGGCATGTCTTTGTTTTTAAAAGATGCGCGGCACGATGTCGCGGCCCAAGCCCAGGAAGTGTTTGACGTTTCAGGTGCGGGTGACACGGTCTTGGCCACCTTGGCCGTGGTCAAGGCCACGGGTGCCTCTTGGGAGCAAGCCATGCAATGGGCCAACAAGGCCGGCGGGTTGGTGGTGGGTAAGCTAGGCACATCGACGATTAGCGCGGAGGAGATGGCATGATTGTGGTCACAGGGGCAGCAGGCTTTATTGGTTCAAACTTGGTGCGGGGTTTGAATGCGCGCGGCATCACAGAGATTTTGGCGGTCGATGACCTGACTGACGGTGATAAGTTCGTTAACTTGGTGGGCGCCGAGATCGCTGACTATCAGCACAAAGATGCGTTCAGGGCGCAGGTAGCCAACGATACATTGGGACCTGTCGAAGCGATATTTCATCAAGGCGCCTGCTCAGACACCACCGAACGCGATGGTCATTACATGATGGAGAACAACTATCAGGTGACCGTTGAGCTCTTCGAGTGGGCTCAACGCCACCGTGTGCCCTTCATTTATGCCTCTTCGGCAGCCGTCTATGGCCCGGGCCCTGTGTACGTCGAGGCCCTAGAAAACGAACGCCCACTGAACGTCTACGGCTACTCTAAATTTCTCTTTGATCAGCGACTACGCGCGCGCTTCGATCGCTTGACCGCACCGGCTGTGGGTTTGCGATATTTCAATGTTTACGGTCCTCATGAACAACACAAAGGCCGCATGGCCTCGGTGGCGTTTCACAACATGAATCAGTTTTTGGCGCACAAACAGGTCAAGCTCTTTGGTGGCTGGGACGGGTATGAGGACGGTGGTCAAATGCGTGACTTCATCTCTGTTGATGACGTCGTCTCGGTGAATTTGCATTTCCTTGATCACCCCACAACCAGCGGCATTTTCAATTGCGGCAGTGGACGCGCGCAACCCTTTAACGATGTGGCGTCTTCGGTGGTCAATGCGTTGCGTGTGGTGCAGGGTCAAACGCCGTTGTCGCTAGGCGAATTGGTGCAAGAAGGTCACTTGCAGTATGTGGAGTTTCCGCAGGACTTGAAGGGCCGGTACCAAAGTTACACGCAGGCCGACTTAAGTGCCTTGCGCGAAGCGGGCTATACAGCGGCGTTCAAGGACGTGCAGACTGGAATCAGTGATTACGTGCGCTATCAGATAGCTACCGGACAGATCAAGCTCTAAAAGCTGCGGTTTGCCGTGATTGATTCCTTCACGGGTGCATGCCAGACTGCTGTTTGATCAAGTGAAAGTCAGGGGTTGCGGTGGAATCGATTAAAGGGCGCTTTGGCGTGACAGCCTGGGGTCTGTTGGTGGCAGCACTGATGAGCACCACGACGCAAGCCGGTTCGGTGGATGTGAATCAAGCATCGGCCCAACAGCTCGCAACGGTCAAAGGGATTGGTACAGTGACGGCCGAACGGATTGTGCTCGAGCGCGCGAGAGGCTTGTATGAATCAATGGCCCATTTGTCTGAACGATTGTCCGGCATTGGCCCCAAGCGATTAGAAAAGCTCAAGCTCGCCGGTTTATGCGCAGGCACCGCTCAAAAGACCTGCGTGACTGATGAGGCGGCACCGCTTAGTTCCCTAACCAACAGCAAAACCCGTACCCCTACCCATGCGATTGAGGCTGTCACCCCGATTGTGATCAACCTGCCTTAAAATTAACCATTGAACACGACAGGCGAGAGGCTCTGCTAGCCACGCCCCCATAGGACCCGCCACATGAATGACATCCATCCAGAAACCCATCCAGAACCCCATCCAGAAACCCATCCGCCATCAACCGCTTATGCAACCCTCGAGCAGCTTGTCGGCCAAACCCCATTGGTGCGTCTGCAGCGACTACCTGGTGAGCTTGGTGAGGCACGCGGCAACGTCATTTTAGGGAAGATGGAAGGCAACAACCCAGCCGGTTCGGTCAAAGACCGACCCGCCTTATCGATGATTGTCGAGGCAGAGGCGCGCGGCGAGATCAAGCCTGGTGACACCTTGATTGAAGCCACCAGCGGCAATACGGGCATTGCTTTGGCCATGGTGGCGGCCATGCGCGGCTACAAAATGATTTTGATCATGCCGGATAATCTATCGCTTGAGCGACGCTCCTCGATGGCAGCCTATGGCGCACAACTGATACTCACACCCGCCAATGAGGGCGGCATGGAGCACGCGCGCGACTTGGCGGCGCGGATGCAGCGTGAAGGCAAAGGCACGGTGCTCGATCAATTCGCCAACCCAGATAACCCCTTGGCCCACTTTCGCACCACAGGCCCTGAAATCTGGACGCAAACGGGTGGTCGGGTGACGCATTTTGTAAGCGCGATGGGCACGACGGGGACCATCATGGGTACCTCGATGTATTTGAAATCACAAAACCCCGCGGTCCGTATCGTCGGCGCCCAACCCGCTGAAGGCTCTCAGATCCCTGGTATCCGCAAGTGGCCTGAAGCCTACCTGCCCAAAATTTATGATGCCAAGCGGGTTGATGAATTCGAGCTCATTGAGCAGTCCGAAGCCGAAACCATGGCACGGGCACTCGCCGCACAAGAGGGTATTTGTGCCGGAGTCTCGGCCGCCGGTGCCTTGGTGGCGGCCCTTCGCGTGGCAGCGCGCGTGAACAATGCCACCATCGTATTTATCGTGTGCGATCGAGGTGACCGCTATTTATCCACGGGTCTTTTTGATGCGCCAGAAACCAGCTAGTGCTTAATGGCTTGTGCCAGATCGGCCACGGCAGTGGCGTAAAAGTAACTGCGGTTGTATTGCGTTAAGGCAAAAAAATTAGGGGTGGCGGTGCGGTATTGTGTCGTGGCTGGCTTGGGTCGTGGCAAATCAATCACGCCCAGTGGGTAGTCTGACCATATCCCCGCGCGGTCGCCAACGCTAGCCTCAGGATTGAGGCGGGCGCCAGCGGCCTGCAAATCGGCCCAGTCCAAAGTGGCTGTTAGACCGCCTTCTACCAAGCCCCGAGGATCCATAGGCAAGGTCACTGGGGCAAACACGGGTAGGCCGCCGATCCAGCCGTGCGCTTTCAAAAACCGACCCACAGAAAATATCGCGTCATTGACGTTGTACTCAAGGTCGATGGGGTCGCGCCCAGAAGCTGAAACGGCATAGCGTTTGAGACTAGTGGGCATGAATTGTGGAATCCCCATGGCCCCAGCAAATGAGCCGAGTTGACGGGTGGCATCAAGCTGACCTTGGGCGTGTAGCTCAATCAAATCTTTGAGTTGGCCCTGGAACATGGTGATGCGGTCTTCTCGTGCGGGGTCGGGGTAATCAAACGACAGGGTGGTAATGGCATCGAGCACACGATAATTGCCCATGTGATCGCCATATAAGGTTTCGACCCCAATGATTGCGGTGATGATGTTGGCCGGCACGCCATAGCGGTCTTCTGCTTGAGCCAAGGTGGCGGCATGCACATCCAAAAAATCTTTTCCTCTTTGGATACGAATACGTTCGACAAAGTTTGCACGATAGCGGTCCCAGTCACGTACCGCGCGGGCCTGCCCGGGCTCTGGTGGCGTCATGAGTCGGATAGCAATGGGTAAACGTTTTGCGTTTGCCAGCAAATCAGTCACCACGGTCAAGGGAATGTCCCGAGTGTCGGCAACCGACCTCGCAAAAACCTGCACGGACTCACGTGCCATGTAACCATCAAGCGTCGGTGCGGCGGTGGGTCTACTCGCTGCACTACCCACAGGGGCACTGATCGAGGCAGAACCACTGCCGCTTGAAGGACTGTTGGTTGGATTGGCGCAGCCCGCCGCGAGGCCACCGACACCGGCCGCGGCAATTATTAGTTGCAAAAATCTTAAAGTCTTCGACATAATGGCCCCATGCAGACACTCTACATTACACACCCTGCGTGCCGACTGCACGAAATGGGTCAAGGACACCCGGAATGTCCCGAACGGCTAGACGCGATATCAGACCAAATGCTGGCAAGCGGTTTGGTTAATTATCTACAGCCAATGGACGTGCACGCGCCTGCCAGTGAGCAAATCTTACGCCTGGTTCACGGCCAAGGGTATATGGATGAATTGGCTGCGATGGCGCCGAGCGTTGGTTATCGGGGCATCGATCCCGATACCAGCATGAATCCTCACACTTTAGAGGCCGCTCGCTTTGCGGCCGGTGCGCTGGTGCAGGCCGTTGACGCGGTGATGGCGGGGCAAAGTCAAACTGCCTTTTGTGCGGTTCGTCCACCAGGCCATCATGCCAGCGCGGCGCGCGCGATGGGTTTTTGTTTTTTTAATAACATCGCGGTGGCCGCTGCCCACGCGCTCCATGCCCATGGATTAAAACGGGTGGCGATCATCGATTTTGATGTGCATCACGGCAACGGCACAGAAGCGATATTTGCCGGTGATGAGAGGGTGTTGATGTGCGGCTTTTTTCAGCATCCCTTGTTTCCTGATTGTGGCGTTGATCAGCCCGCCGCCAATATGGTCAATGTCCCTGTGCCCGCTTACACCAAGGGCGATGCCATCAAAACCTTGGTTGCTGAGCACTGGTTGCCTCGATTACAAGACCATGCGCCAGAGATGGTTTTTGTTTCGGCAGGATTCGATGGTCACCGTGAAGACGACATGGCGCAGCTCGGATTGGTTGAGAAGGATTACGTCTGGTTAACCGAGCAGATCATGGCCGTGGCGGATCGTCACGCGCAGGGAAGGATTGTCAGTGCGCTTGAGGGTGGCTATAACTTGTCAGCCCTAGCCCGTAGCGTGGTTGCTCATGTCCGCACGCTTGCAAAGTTGTAGAATGACAAGAAATAGACACAAAAACCGTCCGTCATAACTGTCAGCAGAACCGCAGCGGCAACTGTAGTGATCAAGGTAATGGTCAGGACAGTCATCAGAATTTGTGGTCAGGATTGCGACAGGGCGGCACGGTTTGGAACGGCGTATTGATTGTCTTTTGCATGCCTATTGCTTGTCTATGGCTTTAGCTGATGAAATTCTGGAGAATGCTCGATGAAGGTATTAGTGCCGGTAAAGCGCGTGGTCGATTACAACGTCAAGGTCCGAGTGAAGTCTGACCAATTAGGTGTCGATATCGCCAACGTCAAGATGTCGATGAATCCGTTCGACGAAATCGCTGTCGAAGAAGCGATGCGTCTGAAAGAAAAAGGCACGGTCACTGAAGTGATTGCTGTGTCTTGTGGCGTGGCGCAGTGTCAAGAAACCCTACGAACTGCGATGGCCATCGGTGCTGACCGTGGCATCTTGGTTCAAACCGACGAAGAATTGCAGCCGTTGGCAGTTGCCAAGATTTTAAAAGGCATTGCCGAGAAAGAGCAGCCAGAGTTGATTATTCTGGGTAAGCAAGCCATTGACGACGACGCCAACCAAACAGGTCAAATGCTGGCCGCCCTGCTGGGCTGGCCGCAAGCCACGTTTGCTAGCAAAGTTGAGGTGGCAGATGGCAAAGCCTTGGTCACCCGCGAAATTGACGGTGGCTTGGAAACCCTAGAATTGACCTTGCCGGCGATCGTGACCACGGACTTGCGCCTGAATGAGCCGCGCTATGTCACGCTGCCAAATATCATGAAGGCGAAGAAAAAAACCCTTGAAACGGTCACACCGGCCGATTTTGGGGTGGACGCGGCGCCTCGCCTAAAAACATTAAAGGTAGTGGAGCCCGCTGCCCGTTCTGCTGGCATTAAGGTGCCTGACATCGCGGCATTGGTCGACAAACTCAAAAACGAAGCGAAGGTGGTGTAACTATGTCTGTACTCGTAATAGCCGAACACGATAATACCAAGCTGAAAGTGGCCACATTAAATGTGGTGGCAGCGGCCATCCAGATCGACAGCGACGTGCACGTCCTTGTGGCTGGTGGCAGCGCGCAAGCGGTCGCCGATGAGGCCGCCAAAATCTCAGGCGTCACCAAGGTCTTGCTCGCGGATTCGCCTGCTTTGGTCAATGCCTTAGCAGAAAACGTGGCCGAGCAAGTCCTGGCGCTGGCCGGTGACTACTCGCATATTCTGTTTGCCTCAACCGCAGGCGGTAAAAATGTGGCCCCACGCGTGGCTGCCAAGTTAGATGTGGCTCAGGTCTCTGACATCACGGCCGTGATAGCAGCCGATACTTTTGAGCGTCCGATATATGCAGGCAATGCCATTGCGACCGTGCAATCGTCTGATGCCACCAAGGTGCTTACCGTGCGCACCACTGCGTTTGACGCCGTGGCAGCCGAAGGCGGCAGCGCCGCTGTGACCACGCTAGAAAGCGTGGTTGACAGTGGACGCTCTAAGTTTATCGGGCGTGAGCTTGCTAAAAGCGAGCGCCCTGAGCTCGCCGGCGCCGCCGTGGTGGTGTCGGGTGGTCGCGGCTTGGGCAGCGCTGAGAACTTCAAAATCTTGAATCCGTTGGCCGATAGACTCGGTGCGGCGCTTGGCGCATCACGGGCAGCGGTTGATGCGGGTTATGCCCCCAACGATTGGCAGGTGGGTCAAACCGGTAAGATCGTAGCGCCCCAGCTGTATGTGGCGATCGGGATTTCTGGCGCGATTCAGCACTTGGCCGGCATGAAAGACTCTAAAGTTATTGTGGCGATCAACAAAGATGGCGAAGCGCCGATATTTGGGGTTTCAGACTACGGCATGGTCGGTGATTTGTTTGAGGCAGTTCCTGAAATGGTCGCGAGCCTTCAGTAAGTCAATTAGATGGGTGAGGTAACAAGGCCTTCGCGCGATGCACTCATTGCGCTGGCCTTGCCGATCGCCCGACAAGCGGCGGTGGCGATTCAACAAATATACAAAGAAACCGTACTCGCTAAAAACCCTCAGTTCATTCTCAAATCCGATCAAAGTCCACTGACGGCGGCTGATCTCGCCGCCCACCAGATCATTGAGCAAGGGTTGCGTGCCGCCACGCCGACCATTGAGGTGGTGTCCGAAGAAGGTGAGCAGGGCCATCACCAAGATCCTCGACGATTGGAACAGGCAGATTTCTGGTTGGTGGATCCATTGGACGGCACCCGTGAGTTTTTGTCTGGCAATGGTGAGTTCACCGTCAACATCGCTTTTATTGAAGCCGGTCGTCCAACGCTTGGGGTTGTCTGTTTACCCGTCACGGGCGCTTGTTATTGGGGTGGTGCCGGTTTAGGCGCTTTTTTACAATTTCCCCACGACGATGTACCGACCCCACTGGCTGTCAACCGAGCCGAGACCTCGCCTTGGCGGGTGGTGGCCAGTCGCTCACATCTAAACGAGAAAACCGCCGCGCTGATCAAACGCTTGCCAGAGGCGACCTTGGTTCAGGCCGGCAGCTCTTTGAAGTTTTGTCGGATAGCCCAAGGGCAGGCCGATATTTATCCGCGCTTGAGTCCAACCTGCGAGTGGGACACAGCCGCGGGCCAAGCCGTCCTAGAGGGGGCAGGTGGGTATGTGTTTGATGAGCAGGGCCAACCATTGCGCTACGGTAAACCTGAGGTGCTTAATCCTTCATTTGTGGCTTGTCATCGCCCCTATGACGAGGTCGCTCAGTGGTTGCGTTAGACCCGTGGTCTGACGCCGAGAGATGAGCCGCTAGAATGAGGGCTGTGTTTTTCTTGTAGAGGCTGCCATGTCCAAAGCTGTTATTCGAGAGCAGGATCGGCCGCTCGTGGACGATATCCGTTTGCTCGGCCGCTTACTTGGCGATGTGATTCGTGAGCAAGAAGGCCGGCCTGCTTATGACCTCATTGAAAAAATACGCCAATTATCGGTGTCATTTCGTCGTCACGACGATGCGCAAGCCGACCGTCAGCTCAAGCGCGCCCTCGGTCGTTTAAGTGATGACCAAGCGGTGAGCGTGATTCGCGCGTTTACTTATTTCAGTCACTTGGCGAACTTGGCGGAAGATCGGCATCACATCCGTCGCCGCCTATTCCATGAGCGCGCCGGCCATCGCCAGCCGGGCAGTCTTGAGAACGCCTTCGAGCGACTCGACGCCGCAGGCATTAAGCCTGCCAAAATAGCCCAGTCATTAAAAAATAGTCACGTGAGCCCCGTGCTGACGGCACACCCGACCGAGGTACAACGCAAAAGTATTTTGGATGCAGAGCGCGCCATTGCCGAGTTGCTCACGCAACGCGACGTTATCATTGATCGTGGTCAAGATCAGCGGCAAGCCCCTGAGTTGGCCGATAACCAAGCGCGCATCAAGGCACGCATTGTTCAGCTTTGGCAAACCCGTTTGTTGCGGTTTACCAAGTTGGCGGTGATGGATGAAATCGAGAACGCGCTGGGCTACTACCAAAGCACGTTTTTGACGCAGGTGCCTAAGCTGTATGCGCAAATCGAGCGTGCCCTCGGAGGCCGTGAGATTGCACCGTTTTTTAAAATGGGGCAGTGGATTGGCGGAGATCGTGATGGCAATCCAAACGTCAATGCGCAAACCTTGCGTCTGGCGCTACGTCGACAATCGGAAGTCGCCATTCGGCACCATTTGACGCAGCTGCATTACCTTGGTGCAGAGCTTTCAATGTCGGCCTTATTGGTGCCGGTGGGCCATGTCATGCAGGCTTTGGCGGATCGCTCACCCGATCGAGACGCTCACCGCGAAGATGAGCCCTATCGCCGCGCACTCACGGGTATGTATGCGCGCTTGGCGGCCACCTTAAAGCAGGTCACAGGAACCGAGGCGTTCCGTCACGCGATCGCGCCGCAAGACCCTTACCCAGACTCAGCGTCGCTGTTGGCAGACCTACGAGTCATCCGCGACTCCTTGGCGGCCAATCACGCGCTGGCGCTGGTTCATGAGCGGCTCGGTGAGGTGATTAGGTCCGTTCAAGTGTTTGGATTTCATTTGGCCACGGTTGACCTGCGACAGAGTTCTGATCAGCACGAAATCGTGGTGGCGGAGTTGCTTAAGATCGCGGGGGTGCACGCCGATTACGCCAGCCTTGGCGAAGACGCCCGAGTGGCCTTACTCACCAACACCTTGCAAGATCCCCGTGTCTTGCGGGTGCCGCAGGCGCATTACAGTGACCTGACCGTGAAAGAGTTGTCCGTTTTTGAGGCCGCGCTTGAGGTTCGGCAAGTCTATGGCCAGGAGGCCGTGCGTCAATACATCGTTAGTCACACCGAGACGGTAAGCGATTTGCTTGAGGTTTACCTGCTCCAGAAAGAAACGGGTTTGATGAATGGTCCTTTGGGTCCTTTGGGCCCTTTGGGTTCTTCACGGGGCTCTTCATTAGGCGACCTGTCCGCCCAAAGCACACAGGCAGCACTAAACGTGGTGCCCTTGTTTGAAACCATCGAGGACTTGCAACGATCACCCGTCATCATGCGCGATTTGTTTGCCGTGCCGGGCTTGTTGGATTTATTGAAGCGCAGCGGTGGCGAGCAGGAGATCATGCTGGGCTACTCTGATAGCAACAAAGACGGTGGCATTTTTACAAGCACCTGGGCGCTCTACCAAGCCGAGCAGGCGCTCGTGGGCGTGTTTGAGTCACTAGACAAAAAGCACCGCCTCACCATGCGTTTATTTCATGGGCGCGGTGGGACCGTTGGACGTGGCGGTGGTCCGAGCTATGAGGCGATCTTGGCGCAGCCACCTGGCACGGTTCGGGGTCAAATTCGTTTAACCGAGCAAGGTGAGGTGATCGGATCAAAGTATGCCAATCCGCAGATTGGGCGCCGCAACTTAGAGACATTGGTGGCGGCCACCTTAGAATCGACGTTGCTAGAAGACACGCACACCACCCCTGACGTGTTCTTAGAGGCGGCCCAGCGACTCTCAGACGAGAGTTTCACGGCCTACCGTTCACTGGTCTATGACAATCCGGCGTTTGCGCCTTACTTCTTTGAATCGACACCGATCGGTGAAATCGCCCAACTCAATATTGGTTCGCGACCCGCTGCCCGTCCCAAGGCTGGCGCGGCGAAACCGAGAATTGAAGACTTACGCGCCATTCCGTGGGGCTTTAGCTGGGGGCAGTGTCGTTTGACACTGCCGGGTTGGCTGGGTTTTGGGGCGGCGGTGAGCGCTTTTTTAGCCGCGCCACCAGCCGGTCTCAAAAAGCGCGAGGCGTTGGCTTTGTTGCAGCGTATGCACCAAGAGTGGCCTTTTTTTAGGGCCCTGATTTCCAACATCGATATGGTCATGGCTAAAAGTGACTTGGCGTTGGCCTCACGCTATGCCAGCCTTGTCAATGACAAGCGCGTGCGTGAGAAGGTGTTTGGCGAGCTTGAGCAGCAATGGCAACTGACCCGCCATGCGCTATCCATTATCACGGGCAACAAAAGCCTACTAATGAGTAACCCCGCCTTGGCGCGCTCCATCAAACATCGCTTTCCTTATATTGATCCGTTGCATCATTTACAGGTGGAGTTAATTCGTCGCTTGCGTCAAAGCGAGGGGCAGCCCCCGTCGGCCCGTGCCAAGCGAGGCATCCATATCGCTATTAACGGCATCGCCGCGGGTCTGCGCAACACCGGCTAGTGTTAGATGGGCAAGAGCGCATGCCGAGGTGTGTTGAAAAAAACTGATACAATCTTGACTCTCTAGCGCCCGTAGCTCAGTTGGATAGAGTACTTGGCTACGAACCAAGGGGTCGTGGGTTCGAATCCTGCCGGGCGCGCCAGTAAATTAAGGAGCCACCGCTGAATCAGCGGTGGCTCTTTTCAGTTTAGGGGCACCGAGTAAGGTATAAAGAGAGGTATGAGGTCAGAAGTGTAGGTAGCATTGCAGTGAGTATGCAGCTGGAAGTGTGGCGCAGTGCCGGCTTGAAAACGAACAGAAAATGTTCAAATAGTGAAAGAAAGCCAAGCGAAAGCCAAACAAAAACCAATCAAAAAGTCATTCAAAACCTTAGGACGTCTGTTTAGCGAGTCATGATTTCTCTAGAACCACTGTTGTTAATCGATTTGTCGTTCTCGGGGGCAGCTTTGGCTGTGATGCCGGATTTTTCAATCGGCAGCGATGCTTTTTTGCTTGTGCTCTTTGTGCTGCTCGCGCTGGTATTTTCCTTTTTGTGCTCCGTCGCCGAGGCGTCATTGCTCAGCATCACGCCGGCCTTTGTGGCGGGTTTGCGTGAGCAAAACCCTAGAAAGGCAGAACTGCTCAGGCAATTGAAAGGCGAGAAGATCGACCAGGCCTTGGCCGCCATCTTGACGGTTAATACGATTGCGCACACAGTGGGCGCCATTGGCGCAGGCGCCAAGGCCACGGCCGTGTTTGGCGACGTCTGGTTCGGACTCTTCTCAGCGGTCATGACGCTGCTCATTCTGTTTCTTTCTGAGATTGTGCCCAAGACGCTGGGTGCGGTTTATTGGCGTGAGGTCAGTGGGGCAACGGCCTTCTACGTTAGTTTCTTGATTAAAGCGATGTATCCCCTGATTCTCGTTTCTGAAAAAATCACAAAGTGGCTTTCAGCAGGTAAGCAAACGGGCGACTTCAGTCGAGATGAGTTTGTGGCGATGGCGGGTTTGGGCCATGAAATGGGCCATATCAACGAACGAGAATCCAAAATCATTCGAAACTTATTCCGTTTCAAGTTATTGCAAGCCAGTGCCATCATGACGCCACGCGTGGTGGTGGCCGCTTTGAAAGCAGACCTGACCATTGATGAGGCGCTGTCGACACCCGATCGGGTGCCTTTCTCGCGCCTGCCGATCTATACCCAGCACGTCGATGCAATCACCGGATTCGTGTTGCGTGAGGATTTGTTGGTGGCGCAAAACCAAGGCAAGGGCAGTGCGTTAGTGGGGTCTTTTCATCGGGACATGGTGGCCGTGTTGGATACCTTGCCGCTTTCGAAGTTAATGGAGACGTTGCTGCAAGAGCGTCAGCACATTGCCTTGGTGGTGGGTGAGTATGGTGAGACAGAAGGCATCGTCACCCTAGAGGACGTGGTCGAGACTTTACTCGGCATTGAAATCTTGGACGAGGGCGACCAAGTCGAAGACATGCAGCAGGTGGCTCGTGACCTTTGGAAGAAACGGGCACACCGCATGGGCATTCGACTCGCCGATGTTCAGGAATGAAGCAGCGGTTTGCTGCCTCGTTGGCTCAGTTGGCTCAGTTAGCCTAGTCGCCGTTAGCAGGCACCACTGTTGAAAATCCAGCATCAACGTGAGTTATTTCGCCGGTGACGCCGCGTGCCAAGTCTGATAACAAAAAGGCAGCGACGTTGCCAACGTCCTCGGCGCTCACATTGCGCCTCAGCGGTGCATTCGATTCAACGTAGCGCAAGATGCTGTTGAAATCCTTGATGCCGCTTGCGGCCAAGGTTTTGATGGGACCCGCCGAGATGCCATTGACACGCAGACCCATGGGCCCGAGGTTGCTCGCGAGATAGCGCACACTCGCCTCTAGGCTGGCTTTGGCAAGTCCCATGGTGTTGTAGTTTTTAACCACCCGTTCGGCACCCAAATAAGTCAGGGTCAGCAGGGCGCCTTCTCGGTCTTTCATCAGTGGTAAGGCGGCTTTGGCCATGGCCGGAAAGCTGTAGGCTGAAATGTCATGGGCGATGCGAAAGGCTTCTCTGGATAATCCATCAAGCAATTCGCCGGCGATTGATTCACGCGGTGCGAACCCGATGGAGTGGACCAAGCCATCTAGACCGTCCCAGCGGCTCGCTAAAGACTCAAAAACAGCATCAATTTGCTCATCCTCAGCCACGTCGCAGGGCAACACGATGTCGCTGCCAAAATCGGCCGCGTATTGGATGACGCGATCTTTGAAGCGGTCACCCATATAAGTGAAGGCTAGTTCGGCACCTTGCGCATGGCAGCATTTGGCAATGCCGTAGGCGATAGAGCGATCCGAAATGATGCCAGTGATGAGAATTCGTTTGCCGGTCAAAAAGCCCATGATGCGTTCCTGTGATGTGTTTTGTTATTGGTTTGCGGTTGGTTTGAGGTTGATTTGATATTGAGTTGTTATTGTTTAGCTCGGTACTTTCAAGCGCTGACCAATACTTAGTTTAGACCCACTAATGCCATTGATTTCGCGCAAGCGGCGAACGGAGGTGCGGTGCTTGCGCGCGATACCCGACAAGGTGTCGCCACGCCTGACCCGATACGTGGTGGTGCTGATACTTCGGCTGACTCTGGCCGTGGCTGCAGTGACATCTGTCGTGGGCCCTGGGATGATGACAATTTGATTGTCTGATAAGCGAGCAAGCCCGCGGTTCATGCCATTGGCTTGTCTGATCGCGGAGGTAGAGACATTGAATTTGGTCGCAATCTCAGCCAGCGACTCGTCTTTGCGACCGGGGTACTTCTTCCAACTGGTCAAATCCCCTTCGTAAGCGGCCAAGTTGGCGAGATAAATGGCTGCTTTTTCTCGCGGCAAAATAATCTCTGGCTTGAGAGCGGCCATGATCACGCCTTGATTAAACGCCGGATTAAGCTCGGCGAATGCTTCGATGGGCATTTCGGCGAGTTGGGCGGCAACTGCCAAATCAATATCGCGGTCTTTGCTGATCGTCACAAAATAAGGCTCATTGCTAACGATCGGCAACAGCACGGCATACTTTTCAGGGTTGGCGATGATGTTTTTGATGGCTTGGAGTTTGGGGACGTAGTTGGTCGTCTCCTTGGGCATCCTCAGGTGTCGGTAATCAGCGGGTTTGCCGGCCGCTTCGTTCCTTTTGAGGGCGCGGCGTACCGAACCCTCACCCCAGTTGTAAGAGGCGAACGCCAAAAACCAGTCGCCTTGGTATTCAAACAGATACTCCAGGTAGTCCAAGGCGGCATTGGTTGAAGCGATGGGGTCGCGTCGTTGATCGCGCCAGTAGTTCTGTTCAAGGTCAAAGGCCGTGCCCGTGCTCGGGATGAACTGCCAGAGACCGGATGCGCTCGCGTGGGAGAGGGCGTTTGGGTTGTAGGCACTTTCAATAAAGGGCAGTAATGCCAATTCTGTGGGTAGCCCGCGTCGATCTATTTCATCGACGATGTAGTACAAATATTTACCAGACCGATCGGCCATGCGCTGAATCGACTCGGGGTGTCTGGCGTAGTAGGCCGTCCACTGGTCTACAAGCGGCGAGTTCAGATTGGGTATGGCGTAGCCGCGTCGGATGCGCTCCCAAACACCTAGCGGCTCGACCGTCAGGTCGACCGTTCGTGTGTTGACTTCAGCGCCGGTGCGTTCGCCCTCTTGCGTGCCGGCGCAACCGACCAACACAAGCAAACCACTTACCAGTAAATAACGTAATAATCTCATCCGCTCTATTTAAACCCGTTTTTCCACTCGCGTAAGGCAGCGAACACATCCACGGGCGCTGTCAGTGTTTGTTGAGACCATGCTTGCGCGGCTTGGACCACGACGGGTTCCCGGCTACGCAGAAAGGGATTGCACTGGCGTTCTATCTCTATGGTTGAAGGCACCGTCGGTTGGGCGTTGTCGCGTTTGCCGATACAAGTCGCTTCAAAAGCAGATAAGGCTTGATTGTGCGGCTCAACAGTCCTGGCCCAGCGCAGATTGGCAAGGGTGTATTCGTGCGCACAAAACACTTGTGTGTTGCTAGGTAGGGCGGCGAGTTGGTCCAAAGAGTGCAACATCTGAGCGGGTGTCCCCTCGAACAAGCGTCCACAGCCACCGACAAACAGCGTATCGCCACAAAATAAAACCGATTGCGCACCGGCGGGGGTTGTTAGCGTACCCGTCAAGGCGATGTGTCCAGCGGTGTGGCCCGGTACGTCAATCACGCTCAGTGCCAACGCGGGGGCGTCTAGGGTGATGCGATCATCTTGCACAAGAGGAAAGTCACAGGCGGGGAGAACTTCGAGCGCAGGCCCATAAACCGGTACTGCAAATTGGTCAAGAATCGCTTGGACTCCGCCGACATGGTCATGGTGGTGATGGGTGAGTAGAATAGCGGTCAGTGTGAGGCCGTCTCGTTGGAGCCGATCAAGGACGGGCTGGGCTTGTCCGGGGTCAACCACGACGGCGTGTTTGGTGTCCGCTATCATCCAGATGTAATTGTCAGAGAAGGCGGGAATCGCCGTTATCGTGACTGGTTCTTGAGCCGCTGCATTGGTTGCCGTCATTATTTTAGGATGTCCATGTTGCCTCATTCGTCAGACCCTATTGTAGATCTACCGAGCTGGTTTGACAGTGATCCCGGCCGTTACGTTCAGCAATGGGAGCAGGCGCGCATTGACGCGCTATTAAGCGACGTCTTCGGTTATCGTGCGGTGCAATATGGTCTGCCACCTTTCAATTACTTGAGGGCCAATCGCATGACGTTCAAGGCGTTTGCAGGCTTGGCACCGCTTAACGAGTCGGAGTGCGCCAATTGGAGTGCCTCAACCGTTTGTTTGCCCGAGCAGATGCCCTTTGATACCGATAGCTTGGATCTCTTGGTTTTACCACACACCCTAGAAATGGCGGTTGATCAACACATGGTGCTGCGCGAAGCGCAGCGGGTGCTGATGCCAGAGGGCCGGTTGGTGATTGCTGGATTCAATCCTTGGAGTCTTTGGGGCGCTCGGTCTCACTTACCGTGGCTTAAGCCTTGGTGGCCCTCGGATTGTCGAGCCGATTTGTCACCGAGCAAGTTAAAGGATTGGTTGAAATTGTTGTCTTTTGAAATTGATAGGGGTCATTTTGGGTGTTACGCACCGCCTTTTAGGCGGCAGCAGTGGCTAGAGCGTTGCCATTTCATGGAGTCCGCAGGAGACCGGTGGTGGCCGATATTTGGTTCGACGTATGTGGTTTCAGCGGTCAAGCGGGTGGCGGGCATGCGCTTGATCACCCCCGCGTGGAAACGCAAGTCGCAGCGCCGTTCGGCACGCCAAGCCGCTGGGGTCGCCACACAATTGCCGGCAGAAAATTCATGAGCGATCACGAGGCAAAGGCCCAAGAGATGCCCACGGTCGAAATCTGGACCGACGGGGCCTGTAAAGGAAACCCGGGTAAAGGCGGCTGGGGGGCCTTGCTAAGGTTCGCCCACCACGAAAAAACGCTATTTGGTGGGCAAGGCCAGACCACCAACAATCGCATGGAGATGCAGGCGGTCATCGAGGCGTTAAAAGCCCTAAAAAAACCTTGCCATGTTGTTATCCATACCGATTCAACCTACGTACAAAAGGGCATGACCGAGTGGTTACCCGGCTGGAAGGCACGGCAATGGCGCAAAGCCGATAAAAAACCGGTGTTAAACGCCGATCTTTGGCAAACGCTGGATGCGTTGGTGGGTGAGCACCAGATTCAGTGGCGTTGGGTGAGGGGCCATGATGGCGACCCCGGTAACGAAAGAGCGGACGCCTTAGCCAACCAGGGCGTTGGTTTAGGGGTTTAAAAAGGCTGGCACTTGAGCAGTTAAGTGATATAACAGAACGGGTCATTTGGACGCTGTTGTGATGGGTGCATTATCTAATTTGGTTGCCAATCTATGAACAAATCTTCTCGTGTGGTGATATCGCTGGTGCTGCTTGGCGTCGGCGTGGCTGTTGGTGTCTATGGACCTCAATACGCGGGTGATTGGTGGCCTGGCAGCGCCAAGCCCGGAGCCCAGAGTAGCGCGCCAGCTGCGGGCGGTGGTGGTAGTGGTGGTAGTGCTAGTGGCGGTGGCGGCGCGGCGCGCGGCCTGCCCGTGCAAGCAGCCATTGTTGAATCAGTCTATTTTCCGCGCGGCTTGAGTGCCATCGGCAGCCTGCTGTCTGACGAGTCGACCATGGTGAGCGCGGAAGTGGCCGGGCGCATCACGGCGATTCGTTTTGAGGAAGGTCAGCCGGTTAAAAAAGCGGACATCTTGGTCGAACTCGATGACGCGGTGGCGCAGGCTGAGCTCGGACAGGCGCAGGCAAACTTGGCGTTGGCACAATCGCGCTATGACCGGTCGAACCGATTGCAAAATGCAGGATTTGTGAGTGCTGAAGCCAAAGAAGACGCTTCAAATGCGCTCAAGCTGCAGCAAGCCTCGGTGGCATTGGCTCAAGCCAAACTAGACAAAACCCAAGTGATTGCCCCGTTTGATGGTGTGATCGGCTTGCGTGGCGTCTCGGTGGGTGAGTTCGTCAGCCCGGGTCAAGATATCGCACGCCTAGAGGCGGTGTCGGTGTTGAAGGCTGATTTTCGGCTACCTGAAAAGAATGTCGCTGATGTCAAAATCGGTCAGGTCTTAGAGCTAAACGTGGATGCCGTGCCTGAGCGGATTTTTGAGGGGGAAGTCTACGCGATCAGCCCCCTTATCGAAGCGGGTGGACGCTCTGTTTTGGTTAGAGCCAAGGTCGATAATGCGCAAGGCAAACTTTATCCTGGCATGTTCGCACGGGTGCAGTTAATCACCAGCGAATCGTCAGCATTGGTTATCCCGGAAGCCGCGTTAGCGCCATCGGGACAATCGCAATACGCTTATCGAATCCTCGAGGGTGCGGCTGAGCGCGTGTTGATTCAAATCGGTGAGCGTCGCGACGGTTTGGTTGAAATTATCGATGGCCTGTCCGCTTCAGATCTTGTGGTGGTCTCTGGTCTGCAACGGATCCGCCACAACGCGCCTGTCAATTTGCAGGGCGAACCCAAATCATCTGTCGAGCTCGCAAGCGAAGCGGCTAAAAATGCGGCTGATTTGAGGGTGAAACCGTTATGATTTTATCGGACACCTGTATCAAGCGTCCGGTCTTTGCGACGGTTTTGTCGCTCGTTATTGTGGCGATTGGGTTCATCTCCTACGACCGCTTGACGGTGCGCGAGTACCCCAATATTGATGAGCCGGTGGTCTCGGTGAGGACCACGTATCAAGGCGCATCGCCTGAGGTGATTGAGTCGCGAGTGACCAAGCCCTTAGAGGATCAGATTTCAGGCATTGAGGGCGTCAAACTCATGACGTCGGCGAGTCGAGCCGAACGCAGTCAGATCAATGTCACGTTTGATTTGTCGCGCGATCCCGATGCCGCGGCAGCTGAAGTGCGAGACAAGGTGGCGCGCGCGCGCCGTGCGCTGCCCGATGAAATTGATGAGCCCATTATTTCTAAGGTAGAGGCTGACTCAAGACCCATCATGTATATGGCGGTTAAGGCCGGTTCAATGTCGCCCATGGAAGCAACCGATTACATCGAGCGTTATGTGCAGTCGCGGTTGTCGGTTTTACCGGGTGCGGCCGAAGTACGGGTTTATGGGGCACGCACGCCGTCGATGCAGATCAGTGTGGGCCGGGATAAGTTGGCCGCGTATGGGTTAACCGTCCAAGACGTGGAGTCGGCGCTGCGCTCACAAAACGTGGAAATCCCAGCCGGTCGTTTAGAGTCATCGTCACGAGAATTTTCTGTGGTGTCTTCGACAGACTTGAACACGGTGTCGCAATTTAATAATGTGGTGGTTGCCAATGTTCAAGGCTACCCGGTTCGCATCAAAGATGTGGCTGATGTGAATGTGTTGCCGCTCAGTGAACGTATCAGTGCCCGCTATAACGGCGAGCCTTCACTGAATATTGGTGTCGTCAAGCAAGCCACGGCTAACCCCTTGGAGTTGTCGGCTGCGGTTCGCAAAGAGGTGGTGTTGATCAATGAGACCTTGCCTGAGGGGATGGAGTTGATCGTCTCTTACGACAGTTCCCTGTTCATTGAGAAATCGATCGAGTCGGTCTACAAAACCATTGCTGAGGCGGTGGTTTTGGTGATCTTGGTGATTTTTTTCTTCCTGCGCAGCGTGCGGGCAAGTTTGATTCCGATTGTCACGATCCCGGTATCCCTCATTGGTGCTTTTGCGCTGATGCACTTATTCGGATTTTCAATCAACACGTTGACTTTGTTAGCGATGGTGCTCGCCATTGGCTTGGTGGTCGATGACGCCATTGTTGTGCTCGAGAACGTGTATCGATATATAGAAAAAGGGCTGTCACCGGTTCAGGCGGCTTTCAAGGGCACGCGTGAGATCGCGTTTGCCGTGATTGCCATGACCTTAACCCTCGTGACGGTTTATGCGCCGTTGGCGTTTGCAACGGGTCGCACGGGGCGATTGTTCATTGAGTTCGCGCTCACACTAGCAGGGGCGGTGCTGGTCTCTGGGTTTGTGGCGTTAACGCTCACACCAACGATGTGCTCACGCATGCTTAAGCGCGAACAAAGCCACGGCAAGCTGTATAACGTGATCGAAGGCTGGTTGAACGCCTTGAGTAGTGGCTATCACCGATCGTTAATGGTCGCCTTGAACCACCGCTTGTGGGTGGTCATAATCGGTGTTGCGGTGGCTGCAAGCAGTGGTCTTTTTTTCACTAACCTCAAAAGTGAGTTGGCCCCGACAGAGGACCGCGGTGTGATCTTTGGTGTGATATCTGGTCCTGAAGGCGCGACCTTGGGATACACCATGTCGAGCGCCCAACAAATCGAATCCATTTATGAAAAAATTCCTGAGGCGGCCGCGCGCCAATTGATCGTCGGCTTCCCGACGGTTGCCGATGGATTCGCCATCTTGCGACTTAAGCCTTGGGATGAGCGCGAAAAAAAGCAACAAGACATTGCGCGCGAACTGTTTCCTAAGTTTATGGCTTTGCCTGGGGTGAGAGCGTTTCCAGCCAACCCGCCATCGTTTGGTTTGCGAGCGACGTCGCGTCCGATTGAGTTTGTCATCATGAGTCAGGCTTCTTACTCAGAGCTATATGACATGGTGGGCGATTACATGGACGAGCTGGCTTCCTATCCTGGTTTGGCGAACGTTGAGATGGACTTGCGCATGAACACGCCAGAAATCCGAGTGGATGTCGACCGTGGCAAGCTGGCTGATTTGGGTGTTGATGTGGCAAACGTGGGCCGCACGCTTGAGACCATGCTAGGTGGGCGGCAGGTGACCCGGTTCAAACAAGATGGCGAACAATATGAAGTGGTGGTGCAAATGGCGCCCATGGATCGCACTCAGCCCACGGACATTTCAGGGATGTACGTACGGGCACGCGATGGCAGCATGGTGCAGCTCGACAACGTGGCGACGGTGCAAGAGACCGTTGCCCCGCAGTCCTTGAATCACTTTAACCGTCTACGGGCGGTCAAGGTGCAGGCAAGCATCATGCCTGGCTACACCATGGGCGAGGTTTTAGATCACATGTTCGCCAAAGCCGATGAAATGTTCCCAAGCACGGTGCAGTTGGACTTGGATGGTCAATCGCGAGAATACAAAGACGCGTCAATTGGTATTTATCTTGTCTTTGGCATGGCCTTGATCTTTATTTACCTGGTGTTGGCGGCGCAGTTTGAGAGTTGGCGTAATCCATTGATCATTATGTTGACGGTGCCACTGGCCATGACCGGTGCGTTGGCGGCTTTGTATTTCACTGGTGGCACCTTATCGATCTACAGTCAGATTGGTCTGGTGACTTTGGTGGGTCTGATCACCAAGCACGGCATCTTGATTGTGGAGTTTGCGACGCAGCTCAGAGAGCAGGGTCAGGCCTTGCGCGAAGCCGTGGTACAGGCCAGCGTGCTGAGGCTGCGTCCGATTTTGATGACAACTGGTGCCATGGTTTTGGGGGCGGTGCCGCTGGCGTTTTCTTCGGGTGCGGGCGCGGAGTCTCGCGAGCAAATCGGTTGGGTGTTGGTGGGCGGCTTGTTGCTAGGCACGCTCCTGACCTTGTATGTTGTGCCTGTGGCTTACACCTTGATTGCCACTCGTCACGTGCGTGGGGTGATTGAACAAGACGCGTTGGAGAGCGAAGCCCTGCGGCAGGCTGACGACGCTTCGAATGATCCGTCAGACAGTTCATCTGGGACATCATCCACAACACCACCCACAACGCCACCCACAACGCCACCCACAAAGGAGCCGCCCCATGCGATGGGTCATTCTTGATACTGAAACGACGGGCCTAGATCCAGACAACGGTCACCGCATCATTGAGATTGGTGCCATTGAGGTGATCAACCGAAGCATCACGGGTCGTGACTTTCATGTGTATCTGAATCCAGAACGCGACAGTGATCCGGGCGCGCTTGAAGTGCACGGATTAACGACTGAGTTTCTCTCGGACAAGCCAAAGTTTGCTCATGTGGTGAAAGACTTAATGGCGTTTGTTAAAGATGCAGAATTGATTATTCACAATGCGCCTTTCGATCTGAAGTTCTTGAATGCGGAGCTCGGTAAATCGGGGCATGGCAAGGTCACGGATGTGTCTGGACCGGTCACTGACTCTTTGCAGCACGCCAAGTCGCTCTACCCGGGTAAGCGCAATTCTTTAGATGCGCTATGCGAGCGCTATGGCGTGAGCCATGCGCATCGAACACTACACGGTGCGCTCTTGGACTCACGCTTGTTGGCCGAGGTTTGGCTGGCGATGACACGCGGGCAAGACAGCTTGGCCATTGATGAGGTCTATGATGTCGCGCAAAACACACCCACGCAGAAGCGACAGTTCGTCGATTTACCGGCGGTTGTTCCAAGCGCCGAAGAGATGAAGGCGCACGAGGCCTATTTGCACGCGTTGGATCAGGCTTCTAATCAGCAGACGCTATGGCGCCAACTAGAGCCTAGTAAGCCGTAAGGGTTGGGATTTAAGGCCAAAGGCCTAAGGATAAAGTTTTGATAGCAGATCTCACATTATTATTGGCACGGGTGCTGATGGCACCGATCATGGTGGTGTATGGCGCACAAAAGTTAGGCGACATCAGCAACTTTCTAAACAATCCGGCGACGCAACGCCTCATGGAAAGTCTGGCCGGTGGTGCCTCGGCGCCAATCTGGTTTGCATATGCCAATGGATTATTTCAGCTAGGTACGGGTCTGTTGGTTCTGCTGGGGTTAAAAGCCCGCATCGCTGCTGGGCTGGTGGTTATTTGGTTGATCCCTGTGACCTACTTTGGTCATCCCTTTTGGCTCGGTATCGAACCCGCCTTCAATGAAGCCCAGTTCTACAAGAACTTGGCGATCATCGCCGCCTACCTGTTGATTGTTAGCATGGGTGCTGGCAAGTATTCGCTTGATCAGGCGCTGAACAAAAGGTCATAGAGAAAATCAGTGCGTGCACAAGGTGAAGTGTCTTGTCGCAGGCGTTGTGCATATTTCCCCAAGATGTTTTCTTTAAAAGAGAGGCAGAATAGATCTAATGCAAAAACTTATCTAAGTTTTTGCATTAGTCACGATGGTCTAGTGAAGCCAATCGCCTTCGCTCAGCCCGATATGGTGGGTGTTTGGTTTCAGGAAGGAGTGGGTGCAGGCGATCTTGCTGGCCTAAGTGACTCAGGCCACTACCCAAGCCAGATCCCCAAGCCAGATCCCCAAGGCGCTTGGATACATGGATCAGCCTGATCTGCGATGGCATTTAGAGGTAACCGAGCAAAAGGGTCGAGCGTGACATGCGAAATGGTGTGGTGAAAAATTGTGAGTCAGTTGTCGGTGCTCTGTTATTTGGAAGCAGGCACCAACTTTCAAATTGCTTCGTGTTGGGATTTCAAAAAGCAATAAAGACCATAACGGCAATGAAATGACAACGGGCGCGCTGTTTGAGGCCAGAACGTCATCCCGTTACTCTGTGTATAATTTCATTCCTGATATGACCTGACCTGACATGACCTGTCGGGCTTGTTGTCAAGTTATCGGGGCGGTTAGCTCAGTGGTAGAGCACTGCCTTCACACGGCAGGGGTCACAGGTTCGAACCCTGTACCGCCCACCAGCATTTATTGAATATAATCAACGACTTAGAAGACGTTTTAGGCGTCTTTTTTAGTTTCAAAAGTAGTATAAGTGCGGTGTACTAATTTTCTTAGGTTTTTGGGCTGGTTTTGTTAGTTTTTACTGGGGGGTAAATCACCGCTAAGCAGCTTCATGGGCAGCCTAGGGTTCTTCAAGTCGGTGGGAAATGGGGGATTACCGTAATATGCTGAGTCCAAGCTCAGGATGGACAATAGAAACTAGGGTGCCCGCTCTAGAAAAGCACTGCACCAAGATTACGATTGAACGGATTGCCTACTTTGATCTGGACTAAAACGCAATTTACGTGATCTGCACATAGCTGCAATCCTGCTTTGAGCTCGCTGCTGACATACATTGTTCGTGCGTGTACGTTTTTTCTAATTTCTACGTTTCAGGTTGAACTTCTCTGAGAGAGCTTTAATCTTCTGCTCCAGAGGCTGTTGTGTTGGCGTGACTTCGATGCCAACCGTTGTTTTGAGATTTATAGGTTGCTTGTTTCGATTGAGCTTCGCGAGCCGTTCAAATTCGATCAGTGCTCTAAAGGAGTCCAATTTTGTATCGGTTGTAACGTGCCAACCGTATCCATAAGGGCATGGATACAATCTTGAGCCTTGCCCCTTCGCTGCTGTTAGATTACCTGTGGCTTGTTGCGCGTCGTTGCTACATGTGTACGCAACTTTGTTGTCTCCCACTTTGCTTTGACAATGTGGACACTTCTTCAAGTATTGGGTCTCGGGAATGAGTTGTTCATCCAAAAGGTGAAACTTTCTGCACTTTGTACAGTGGAGGATTCGTTTGGCTTTTGATTTGATGTACCAAGCATGAGCGAGGGCGACAAGTGCCTCCCACTGGTGGTCAAAGCATGGTAACGGTTGATTCGTGATGGGATCAATACAACTTTTCATGATTTTCGCATCTTGCCTTAAAGTTATCTTTAAGATCTGATATTTTAAAAATCGGCTCATTTTTTTCAGCCTCGCTTCAGGCTAATAGCGCTAGATTTAATAGTAATGGTGTAGGACAAGTCAACGACACCGTTATTTTTCCGAACTAGCTGTGCCTTGTTGATATGTTTTCTTTATTGCTGTTTTCTGCTTGTGTCATTTGTCTTCCGGGCTTTCCTTGGTTCTAGGCTTTTGCTCGTGTTCTTACGCGGCTAAGTTGTATCAATCCATGCTTCTGGGTTTGATGACATAAGCAAGTGCGGCAGCAGCGCAGTGCACTAGTTACCTCGGGCAATAGATTGAAAGCGGTGAGTCCGCAAACGTCAGACTGATAACCTTTTAGTCAACCAAATCCTGGCGAGTCCGTTCAAACCGGTTGGCTTCAGGTTGTCCAAACTGGGGCTCGACAACACACTGTATTCAAGTACTACAACCACTTGGATACCATGCAAAACAGCCCAGACAATGCCCCAGCAAACACCACAATAAACCTCTCTGCAAATAACGCTGATGATGCGCTGCAAACTGCGCTGAGCCAGTTCACTGGCACTGCGCAATATTGGCGTGTGGCACGCCAGTTTGTGATCACCGATGGCGTGAAGTATTTGGCTGAAACACTTCAGTGCTTTTGGCTCATTGACGCGGCCATCAGCCACTTGCTAGAGATTGGCACTGATGACTGGTTTGTGCTGATCATCACAGACGTGCAGGGTGGCAAAGCCACCATGATCTACGAAGACGGCAACGGGCAAGAGTACGCTCGCCAAGAAATCGGCCACACAGATCTGCCACTCTCAACGGTTCGTCTTTACGCAGTATGGGATAGCGAGCGCTGGGTCATTATGTTACCCAGTGAGTACTGATGGTGGCTCAGCAGAACCCCACCACAACCCCTGAATACCCCATCGCCTTTGCTGGGTATAGGCGTCCCAAAGACACAACAGACCTAGCCATATTCCCAGTCGCTCCGAAGCAAACTTTGCCTTATGCCAACTGCAAAGATTGTGAGCACCACATGGCCCGAGCACTAGAACCCGATTCCCATGAGCGTCACCGCTCAGTCCCACTGCAAGACACCATGACGCGCATACCCGGCTACCCCCGAAAGCTGGTGATATTCAAGATCCCCGCGTCCAGCTACTGGTGGGTGCGTTACTACGCCAGTGCACGCGTGTTCAAGCGCACCACCAAGACAGAGGTCAAGCGCGATGCGCTAGAAGCAGCCAAGCGCTTTTACGATGACATCAACCTGCGCCTGCACAACGGCAGCATTGATGCGCCTCTGGACTACAACCCCGCAGAGGTCATGACCTTTGCCAAGGTGGCCAAGATGCTGATGGAAAGCGAGGAGGCCAAATACAAGCGCGGACAGCTCACCAAGATCAGTTTTGAGAACATGCAGCTGCGCCTGAACAAGCACGTGTTGCCGTTTTTTATGGAAACGGATGTGAACATGATCAATTACAAGATGCTGGACGCATTTTTGCAACGCTTGAGCAGTGACGGTGCCAAGCTCAGTGTGTCCACCATCAGCGCCTACATGGGCTTGGTGCGCAAGGTGCTGATACACGCTGCGCGCAACAGCTTCTTAAAGCACGTGCCCGAGTTCCCCAACGTGGGCGTAGAGGACAAGCCGCGCGGCTGGTTCTCTGTCATTGAGTACAAGGCCATTACGGCCATGTCAAAGAAGCTGGCTGGGCTCAGCATGGAGTGGCGCAAGGACGCTGCCACCGGGGAGAGCTACTTCTGCATGCCGCACAGTGCCAGAAGCGCTGAAGACAAGTTGGTGCGGCGCGTGCACATGACGCGTGACTTGTCGGATTTGATTGTGTTCATGGTCAACAGCTATGTGCGCCCCACAGACATCAAGAACATGCAGCACAGGCACGTGGATGTTGTTGACCGCGAATACAAGTACCTGCGCCTCAATTTACCGCCCAGCAAAGGGCACAGCTTTCCCATCACCACCATGCCTTGGGCTGTGCGTGTGTACCAGCGCATCTGTGAGCGCAGAGCCAAGGAGGGCGGCTTGGGGTTTGAGCTGCCCATCAACGACTACGTATTCATGCCCGATGCACCCAGCCGCGATGACGCCATGAAGAAGCTACAGCGTCAATTTGAGGTGGTGCTGGTCATGACAGGGCTACGCCACAGCAACACAGGAGAGATACGCTCGCTGTACAGCCTGCGTCACAGCAGCATCATGTTCCGCTTGCTGTACGGGCGTGCCATTGACACACTGACCTTGGCCCGCAACGCGCGCACCAGCCCTGAGATGATTGACCGCTTTTACGCCGCACCGCTGCAAGGCGAGATGAATATTGAGCTGCTGCAAAGCAGACGCAACCCCAGGCCCTGGGAATAAAAAAAGCCCCAAACAGGGGCTTTTGCATCAATGCTGCTTTTTTACTTTAATCAGTCTTTTTCAGGCTTGCTCTGCAGTCTCTGGCAATAGCGCACCAGCTTGCTTCTTGGCAGATGCTTTGCTTGGCCACACATGCGCATCTACCCACTGCGAAACCGCTGCGCGTGCCTGTCGAATGGCCTCTTGCCCATAAAGCGCAGCCTCACCTTGCCACTGCGCCAACGGTGCCTTGGTGACACTGTCATCCGTGACCTCACACTTTTGCAGCATCTCAATGTTGCGGGCAGCTGTAGTGGTCCACTCACGGTAGGACGCTTGGACGTACAGCGTGTTGTCAAAGGCGCGAATCAGCGTGTCCACCTGCTCAAGCGATTTGGTGGTGATATTGAAACCCTCAACCAGCTCGGACGCGTACTTGAGCTGCATGAACAGGTTGCTGGCAACACCAGCGTGCATCACTGCGTAGTCGGTACTGGAGAAGATGCTATCTCGATCAAAGCGTTTGACGCTGTTGGCGCGTGCAATGCTCAGAGACCGCTCCAACAGCTCGATGGAGCGGGATGCGCGACCCGATGACTTGTAGTACGTCATGTCGGATATTTTTAGAAGCCGTTTGATGTCGGATTTTTTGGGCAAATCGGTTACGAATTGCGCTTTGAACAGCACAACCGTGGCTGCGCCGTGTGGGCCTAACAGTGGTGTCATGGTGATTCCAAAAAAAGGAAGGGGGAGAAGCCTCTGGCCAATCAAGACCAGAGGCTTGGCTCTTAGGCGGGTTACCCCGCTTGGTAAAACTCAGCTTGCAACCGTGTCGCTAGGCTGTGCTGCGCTTGCTGACTCCAGCGCTGCCTGATCGTCAGAGCTTGGTATCGCCGGTACATTGGGCAACTCGTAGCCTTTGTCTCCAGCCTCCATGCCCCAGCCATTGGTGATGCCCAATTGCTCTCGGTAGTCATCCAGCTGCGCTTGAAGAGTAGTCAAGTCATCTGGCAGTGCAGACTGCGCAATGGCCGACAGAATGGTGCTTTCCATCTCTTCGCTGATGTGCAAGAAGCGAATGATCTTGACCTCACTACCTACTTGCACGCCGATGGCCAGGTCAAATTCCCCTTGCTTCTTGCCCTCGGGCACGATGCTTAGGAAATTGTCGTCAGCAACGGGCGCCGCCATGGTCGCTGCCTTGGCGGTTGCCAGCAACACCTTCTTGGCCAACACTAGTTTTTTGGTGTTGTGGTCTTTGATGGCTTTGATCGATTCGGCTCCTTCTTTAGTGGTGCTGATTTTGCCGATGCCACCGCGCTCGCGTATGTACTCTGGCAACTCCTTGGCCGTTAGGTTTTCATCAAAAGCCACTTGCAACACGCGCGCGTAGCTGGCTGCCGTTTGCCTATCAGTTGGCAAGATGAAACGAATCACTGTGGTGATCCAAGGCGTATTGGCCTGTGTCTTGAGCTCGTACTTGCTTTGCAGCTCATCGCGCATGCGCTGCAGCACGTGGTCACGCAGCGGTGAGCCGTCAATTTGCAGCGCATAGCCATAGATCGCACCAAGTAAGTCATACAGGGCTTTGGTGCCCTTGACCACGTAGGTGTGCGTGTACTGGTCGTTCATCTTGGACAGCGCACCTGCTTGCCCAAGCATCATGTCCACCTGCACGTTGTTGGCTGACTTGTCGCTGGGCCTGCTTGTTGATGCTGCGCCCATGGTGCGGTTCATCAGCAGCCCAAACTCCAGCGATCTGCCCGCCGGTGTACTGGCACTGGTGGGTGCCGAAGAGGCTTGGTTGTCTGCCTCAGGCGTTGTTGTTAACGCTTCCATAATCATTACTCCAAAATTGATAAGTGACGTATCGGATCGGTTGAGCCGACAGCTTGACTTTGAGGGTCGCAGCGCTGGGCTCACTCCTTTTTTAGAGGGGGTGCTAAAAAGTGAGTCAGCAATTGGATTTATGGGGTATGCGTCTTGGGCCAGCTGATGCTGTGGGCGTGCATGGTGTGTTGTTTAGTGGCGCAGCGTTGCCAGTGGTCACGCCTTCGGACACGATCAAGGCAGCTGCTAATAGTTACTTGGTGCCGTGGTTTGAGGCCTTGGCACTGGCTAGTGTCTACAAAGCAGAGCGCAGCATCGCCAGTGGGCAACTTGCACATGTGCTGTCTGGCTTTGGTGCGGTAGATGGGCACAGCTTTGCGTCCTGGTGGAGCGACCAGGGCTTTGTGCGGTTTGGCCAAGGCATAACGGACGTGGAGATCACCTACCCGACTAAACGATTGGCCAGCGGGCAGGGCAGTGCGCACTTCAAAGTGTCGTTGGAGCTACCAGCCGATATTGCACAGGCGCAGATGCTGTTCCTAGTTGAGCATCTGAGGCGATTTCAGTCGGGGCAGCTGTCTAGCAGCCCCATGCTGTGGCACAGCTTCAAGTGCGCACTAACCGTGCAGCGCTTGTGCCTGTACCTTCGCATACTCCGGGCAGTGGTCGACCTACCTGAAGACACGCAGCACAAAATATTGACCGTGGGTCAGGAGCTGAACTTGGTGCCCAAGCAGCGGGTTGGCACCTACGACCTAGCAGGGGACAGGGCGGACAAACAAAAGGCGATCGTGCACTTGACCTACGACTACTTTCAAAAGGGCAGAGCCTTGGTGATCAATGCGGCAAGGGGCGATTTCCCGAACGTGACCATGCCCAAAGAGTTTGTAAAAGCAAGACGACCCTCTAGAAAGCTCACAGCCAAACACTATGAGCGCTGGCCCCTCCGTGCCAGAATGAACTGCTACACCTACCCCTAATAGTTCAGTGAGTTAAAAGGTAGGTATGAACATGAA
>Ga0163215_100655_pt1 | contig 45972 bp, 50 predicted proteins | sample SynspAceP_FD_185934 | JGI IMG/M metagenome (GOLD analysis project Ga0163215, IMG submission 185934) | Saline lake microbial communities from Ace Lake in Antarctica - Synechococcus sp. Ace-P (Hybrid Assembly) | ecosystem: Environmental > Aquatic > Non-marine Saline and Alkaline > Saline | place...
TCCTCGACCGCATCCATGATCACAAGATCAACCGCTTAGATGACCTGCTGCCGTGGAACTGGGTGCCGATGGCTGCGCAAAACAATCAAGCTGCATAAGCGCGGTATCAATGGAGCGGTTACGTTGATAGCCTTGGCGCGCAACTGACCGAGGTAACGGGGATCCTGATCTTGCAGGATCAGGGCATCAATGAATTTGTTCCAAGCGGGGCGGAGAGGGATGTTGATTTTCTGGCCGGTACTGAATCGAGTTTTCTGCGGCGTGTAGCGAAAGCGATAGGCATTGCGACCCGGCTCGAAAGTGATCCCATGGCCAAAGATGTGATGGGTGACTACGTCTTCGGGACGGGCAGGCACAGCGCAACCCAACGCAATAGCTGCAGCGCGGTTGCGCAAGGCGTGGCGTTGGTGTGCATGTTTCTCGAACTTGGCATCGTCGAGCATGGCTTCTGCCTTCCTGAACAGTTCCATGCGAGATCCGGCAGTGCGGGCCTTGGCAATTTTGGAGGATTCCTGCCGTTTTTCGAGTTCTGCGAGTTCGGTATAGGTCATGGTAAGCTGCTCATAGACATCTTGGGACATGCCGTGTGCTTTGGCAAAGCGGCGCAGCTCCTCCCAAGTGCTGCGCAGGTAGGACCATCGTGGGGTGTAATCCGTTCTAATCCGACCTTCCTTCTTGTCACTGCGCCGTTGTTTTGCGACCGAGCGCGCGCGCATGTCATCATAGAGTACTTTCAGGGCGGCAATCTCGCTGAGGTCGAGTGGGAGGCTGGCGCGCTCAGCTGACCAGGCAAACATGCCGAGGCGGCTTGTCATGCGTTTCAGGATCGATGGGGCAAATTCCTCTTCGAGGCGCAGGCGCTTAAGAGTTGCCTGCCATTCGTCGGGAAGCTTATCGACCGGCACCGAGACCTGACGTGAGTAAGTTCGGTTTGCTCCCTTGGTGACCCCCTTGAAGTTCTTGCGATGGCGGCGCGCTTCGGCGGCGAGGCGGGCGGCCACGCACATTTCCATCGGCAAGCCGAGGCGGTGCAAGACATCGGCCAGACACAGCATCAGACTCGGGGGCTGGTCGTCGAACGCAGCGAACGCGTCGATATCGGCCTTCTGTGGGTCGTCGACGCCGTTCTCGGCACAGAACCCCATGAAGGCTTCGATCGCCCGCAGCTCGGGATCAGGCATCGCATCGAGCGCGGTGGCGAAGTGGTCACGCAGCCCTTCCATATGGGGCTGACGCAGCAGAATGGCGCGCGGGGTCACTGGCCGGCCTCTTCGAGGTTGAGCACTATATCCTGCGTTTCCAGCACGATTCTTTCCTCGTCAATCCAGCCATAATTCCTCGCGCAGACAGCGGGCGTATTCCCGAGCATTTGTGCGGCATGGGGCAAGTGATTCCAACTCGCTGCCAATAACAGTGAGGCATATCCATGCCGCCATTTGTGAAAGGTCATCGGAAACTTGACCGAAGAGGCCGCGCGCTGGAACCAGGTGTCGAAGGTTTTGTGATTGAGCGACTTACCTTGTGCCTGCACCGCGGGGAACAGGTAGATGCTGGTTGCTTCGTGTTCGAAGAGCGGTCGAATCCGGTCGAGATACCAAGCCAGCACCTGTGGGCCGCCCATCTTTTGGTTTAGCGGTGTCATAGGCTCTTTCTTGCCGGATTTGGTCTCATGGGCTGCGAGTTGAAATTCCCAGTTCTTGTGACTGTAGCTGGGCTTGAAGAAGTTCTGTTGGGAGCCTCTCAGGCGCAGACCTAACACGTTGGCCATTCGGGTCGGACGCCCGGTGTATTCAATGGCACAGGTCGCGGCACAGGTGCCGAGTTGGCGCAGTCGGGCGAGGTCGTTGACTGAGAGATGCTTTGCCAGAAACTCACGGTAGGCCTTGGAATCTTCCGACTTCTGCGTCGGCATGGACAGGGCCTCTGGCGGGATCATCGCTGTGGCATCGCGCATCATCAGGCGGTGCATGTTGCGGAACCGCTTTCTCTTCTCGGGGCTTTTCACCAGAGACATACACCATTTTTCGTTGGCGGCGGTCATGCCATTGGTGAGTTCTCGCCCCTGTCTCATGAATCTGGATTCTTTGATCTTGATGCAGTCTGCGCTGTTAAGTAGATCGTTCCGGCTCAACACTACCATCAGGGCGGAATAGTAATTGTACCCGCTGACATGGCAGATGTTCCCCGGAAGATGCTCCATGTCACGGGTGCGGCGCATCGTGGCATGAAGGTGGGTCGGCTCGAATAGCATGGCTGGATCATTGACTGGGGCGAGATGTGTGATCGGGCGAGTGTAATCCAGATCCTGATCGACGGGGCAGTCTACCAGAGTCCGGACATGGTGACGCAGAGCTGCCCGCCATACCGACTTGGTCTGATCCGTCACTTTTTTCTTGTCACCACCCATGACCTCGTCAACGCCTCCGGCGGCATTCTCGATGAGATCCATTACAAAGGCGTCGATGTGATCCGGCAGCGCTTGATACTGTCGGTGGGTCGGAAATACCGGCACTGGCACTTCTGGCAGCAGTGCAGCGATTTCGGGAAGGTAGCGATACGTGTTCAGGAAGTTTTGCGCTTTGCGGGCATTCTGCAAGTCTGCAGGTGTAACGAAACCGGTTTCGAGCCGGTCGAGAATGTCACCGTTGGCCAGGTCCCAAGGCTCGATCCCGGCGCGGCGGCCAATATCGGAGAGGTGAACCGCGTGGGTGACTGCGGCTGCGTGAATGCCGCCGCCGTTTTTGGTATGCTCCCTGACGGCGTCGATGAGATCCGCCCAGCCATCCTTTCGGGCGCGCAACGCGGCCTTCTCGGCCGCGGCACCTGTCGCAATCTTGATGGCCAGCGCGCAATTCTGCCGCCACTTCTTGTAAGCTGTGAGGTCTTGGTCAAGATCGGGGCGCGGATGCACGTCTTTCTTCGCTTTTGGAAAATCCCGATCGAACGCTTCGAGGCAGCTCGGGATCGTGCATAGTGGCGCATCACCGCAATGGCTTTTGAGCGTGGTCAGGTATTGCAGGCGGAAACCGTGAGGGTTGTTCGTCTTCGGCTTTGCCGGGTCTTCTGCATGGGAAACCAACCAGTCCCAGACATCTTGCATGGTCTGAATCTGGGTCGGCTTTGCGGTGACCAAGGTGAGGTGTGAGAAGGGTAGGGGCATAGGTGTCTTCTTTCTTCGAAATTTCCGTTAAAGTCGTTTTTTTCCGGCTATCCAGCAGGAAAGGTGGAACTTTCAGTCATTTCCCCGATCCGGAAATGAGCGGAGGTCCCACCTTTTTCCGGCTATCCAGCAGAGGTCCGTTTATCCCGCTTAAAAGCCCCGAAAACCGCCTTTTTTGCTGCTTTAGAGGGCGTGTCATTTGAAGGAATTGGGGCATTGTCGGTGTCGCCGAGGGTCGCAACATCAGCCTCGTTTTTGGAGGCTGTCGCTACGTTCGTGGCATCGGCATTCGCCTCGTCAGAAGCCCAGACAGGCGGTTCGGGGAGATCAAGTTGGATCTCCTCTTTGATCCAAAGATCAACTTCGAGTGGCCGGAAGTGACGGAGACGGTTGCCCATGTGGATCATTGGGAAGGGCAGGGTCTCATGACCTGCTTTTAACCTCCTCGAAAGTGTATTTGCCTTCATGTCCCGCCGCAGAGCCATCTCCGCAAAAGTGATCAGAGGTTTGCGGAGTTCAGCTTCCAGATCCTCGATCTCGGCGAGGGCCTTCGAAGCCGGGTGGCGCGCCTGCAGTTCGACCAGGTGATTTGCCAGATCGGATCCCTCAATGCCGTAGATTGCGCGCCAGATCCGGCGCCAGGGATAGGTGCTGCCATCACGCTCTAAGCTGCGCTTCTTTGCGATTTCGGCGACCTTCCCTCGGTCTACCCCGAGATGATGTGCCATGGCCTCCGTAGAGAGCGGTCGCCCGCTTCGCACGTATTGGTCGATTTCAGCCGTCTTTCGGGCTTTTGCTGCTGACGTCATGGGTCCTCCTGTCCGTTAGACAGGAGGTGGGTCCGTGGTAATCTGGCGGAAGAAAAACGGTTTGATAGACGGAAATTTGAGGGACAAGCGGATTAAAACAGGATGTATTTTTCCGTCTTGGCTTGATTGCTCCGTATGATGCGACCTGAGTAATTTATGCAATAAATCAATGACTTATATTTATGTTCATGCTCGTTGTTGCGTAATGCCCGTTCTATGCAACGAAGATAATTAGTGTAGTATTCCTATATGTTTAGCACACCGGTTTTCATAGATCTTGAAGCGTCATCTCTCGCAGCTGACAGTTGGCCAATCGAAGTTGGAGTGGCTTGGTTGGAGGGTAAGAGAGTTATCAAACACAGCTCATTGATCCGCCCGGAACCCGAATGGCCAGAGGCGGCTTGGCACGTCGATAGCGCGAAAATACACAACATCCGCCGCGAAGACCTGAATAATGCGCCCTTGGCTGATGACGTAGCAGTCTGGCTTGCAGAACTCGTCGATGGTCGGCCGCTCGTGTCAGACGCACCGGCCTTTGATGAGCGGTGGCTAAGGCAAATTACCCGAGATCAGGAGTGGTGTAAGGTCTATCCTCTGCAAGAGGCACTCTGGTGGGCTTTCTCTGACGAGGGAAAAATCAATCCAGGCAAGTTGCGACGCGCGTATAAGCATCGAGTTTCGCATAAGACAGTTCATAGAGCGGCCGATGATGCCGCGGCCCATGCGTATGCATGGCGCAATGCAATGAGATAGGAGAATTCATGACACCGGTCCGAAACACTGACGAAGAGATCAAAGCATTCCTTGATGAATTTGCAGCTTTATGTGCGAAGCACGGGATTTCAATCAGAGGTTCAGGTCAGTACCTAAGTGAGATGCGCGATTTCGTCGGGGGCTACAGCGCTGTCCGACACGTCGGTAGTGGCTATAGCTTTGAAGAGTATATACACGGAAACTGTAAAAAGGGGCCTTCAGTCATATCTTCAGATGAGCTGCCTGAGGGGCTTAATTTCCCTGAGGCGCTGCGCTGAAGCACTTTCTTTGGGGGATGGCCCCAAGTGGTGTTGATCTACTACGAGGCACGAAGCAGCCGTCCGCTGTTTCGGCAGCCAGCTGGGATGAGCAGCCCATACTTACCCTCTCTTTGCCGCGCGAGCATTCAGCAGGTGTCAGCCCAAGCGGACATGGTCCAACGACACCTTGGGCGGGCTCCTGGCTTTCGCTGCGCAGCAGAGGCTTTCTCGAATTGGATTGCCCAAGGGCTCTGCTCAAGCTGTGACGCACGTGGAACCCGAACGTGGACAGTTCGGACTGTCAGGTGGCGCTGCGCTAATAATACGAAGGTGATGTTTGATTAGTTAGCTAACTTTCAAATTCAGCGCCGGTGACCGTCTTGTGCATCATTGGCCCGAGGACTACCGTTCTGGCAGAGCTACCACCCAGAGGACCTCAATGAAAACATTTAGCTTTGACGATATTGGAATTGCAAAGATTTTTGCTGATTTCTCATTGGTCATCCCTCCACACCAGCGCGATTACGCATGGACTAACGAAGAGGTGGAACAGCTTTTCTCAGACGTCGAAGCGGCCTATCGTGGAAGCTCTGAATATTTCCTTGGCACTATTGTAGCAATCGAAGGAACGGATTCCGGCACACTCAGTGTCGTGGATGGTCAGCAACGGCTGACGACTACATATTTGCTGCTTGCTGCTATAAGGGATTATTTACTCGAAAAAAAATTAGGCAAAGAGATATCTACGTCACTTCAGAATAGCTATCTTTTTAGCAGCGACCGGCGCGAAGGATTCAAACAGCGGCTCGCTCTAAACACTGATGACAGGACCTTCTTCAAAAAGCTCACGTCAAAGAATACTGAGAAAGATTGGCCTCCGAAAGTTAGCCGGACTTCTCACAAACTCCTAAAGAATGCCTATTTTTGTGCTGCAAAGCGCGTCGAAAGTATTGCCACTTCGGTCTCGGGTGTTGATGCCCCTGCAACGTTAAATAATTGGATCGACTATCTTGAGCGGTCGGCGCAAGTCATTTTGTTGCGTGCGCACGATCAGTCGCGTGCTTTCAAGATGTTTGAGACATTGAACGACCGCGGGCTGCGGACCTCCCAAGCTGATCTTGTGAAGAGCTACTTATTCGGGCTCGCAGACAAACAGGTCGGTCTCGCACAATCCAAATGGTCGAATATGTTAGAAAATTTGCAGGACCTTGGAGATGACGACCCACAAGTTTCCTTCTTGCGACACTACTTAATTGCTTTCTCTGGGTTTGTGCGCGCCGATGGCGTCTACGACGCAATCCAGAAAAGGTATCAAAATGAAGGAACATCAATCTCCTTCTTGACATCGTTGGCCGAAACCTCACGCACTTATACCGCGACCTTCAATCCGGAAAATGAGTTCTGGGATAGCTATTCGCCTGCTTCTCGCAAATATCTTGAGGACTTCAACTTCTTTGATCTCCGACCGATGAGACCGCTCCTCTTGGCGGTTTCGACCATGTTCGATAAGAACGAATTTTCAAAATCCATCCGGTACCTCAGTTCTCTAAGTTTGCGCCTTGTAATGTCGGCCAGGACACGCAGTGGCGCGAATGAGCAAGCCTTCGCAGACGCTGCAATCAAAATCACTGAAGGTGAGATCGTGAAGCATAAGGATCTTGTCGAAGCACTGAAAAAGATCTTTGTGTCGGACAAGGATTTTGAGGAGGTAGTTGCAAACGCTCGTGTTTCGAAAGCAGCTCTGGCCCGGTATATCCTAAGAGAATTGGAGCACACTATGTCGCAGGACAAAAAGGAAGAGGAGTGGGTTAACGCCGATCCACAGCAGATCACCCTTGAGCATATTCTCCCAAAGACTTTCCCAGAAACTGGCTGGGAAAATTTCGATGCGGAAACACACACGGAATACAAAACTCGGCTCGGTAACCTGTGCCTTCTTAAGCGAAGTGAAAACAACGGTATGTCGAATGATAGCTTCGCAGCCAAAAAGCCATTTTTTGCTAACAGTAGTTTTAACACAACGTCCGAACTTAGCGAGCACGACGACTGGTCACCACAACAGCTGGAATCTCGGCAGCGGAAACTGGCAAAACTGGCACTGCTGACATGGCCTGCTACTTAGTCCAAGCTCCCTCAGGTGACTGCCTTTTGTTACGCCGCTGCGCGGCACTTTAACTCATCCCAGTGGCCGCTCTGGCCGTTCGCAACAGTTGGATTGATTACAGCGGAGGTCTGAAAAGTGCCGCGTTGTGTGAGTTCATGTGCTGCGCAGCGAACGGCAGCTATACCGCAGCCGAAGACGCACCCGCGCCTGGTGTCCGCTGCAAGACGCGATAAACGGTCGGCCGCGAGACATCGAACAGCTCTGCCAGATCGCTGATCGAGTAATCACCCGTGTCATACATGCGGCGCAATTCCGTCTGGCGGCGATCCGACAGCTTTGGTTTCTTGCCCTTCAGCTTTCCCTTGGCGCGGGCAATGGCCATGCCTTCCTTGGTGCGCATCCTGATTAGATCTGCTTCGAATTCAGCGAATGTGGCGAGTATGTTGAAAAACATCTTGCCCATCGGATCGGTCGGATCATGAACCGATGCGCCCAAGGCGAGCTTTACACCGCGCTTCTCCAACTCGTCCGCAATGGCCCGGGCGTCTGGAACTGAGCGCGCCAACCGATCCAGCTTCGGGACAACAAGCGTGTCCCCTTCACGGACCGCCGCCAAAGCCTGTGCGAGGCCGGGCCGCTCCCGGTTCGTGCCGGTCAGGCCGTGATCAGTGTAGATACGATCTTCTGCCACATCGAGATCGAGGAGCGCTGCCCGCTGTGCGGCGAGGTCCTGTTTATCGGTCGAGCAGCGGGCATAGCCGATGCGGGTTTTTGACATGGGTGATCCTTGCGCCGAAATTAGCCGAGTTTCGTTTTGGCCGCCGTCGTGTGTAACGCAAGACGCCCCTTCAATGATACTATATCCGGACCAGTCAAATGAGAATCGTTTTCTGCTGAAAACACTGGGATCAGTTCGTCGACATTTCAGCGTCCGGTGAACGATCCCCTTACGGACACCAGCTGCCATAAACCTGGCAGAACTCCGTTGGTTTTGCTCGGGGGGTTTGGCACCGCCAGGCGGTTGATTTTTCCTGGGGTATGGAGGGCGGTCAAAAACGAGGGTTTTTGAAAACCTTAAAGGCCCACTACCGGCCCTTACCGGACTTTGACCAGCAACCGCTCTCGCAGCGGTGCGGCATCTATAGGCAGCGGTTCTCCCGCAAGAGAAGTAGAACCACAGCAGTACCCTTATCTTGGCAGTACTAAATATTCAGTAAAATTGTTGGGGCCGTGACCCCAATGATGATCGTCGGGAAGAGGTAATCTTCGGTATAAGAGAAGGAACGCCAAAGCTTCTACCGCCTGAGTGCACCTCACATAGTCTCCAAATTCATTGTCGCTTGTATGGTCAAATTTGGAATGAGCAAAACTACCGCGAATGCTGAACGCTTTATGGATATCTTTGAGAAACCGTTCCTTTAGCAGAGGATCATCTTTTTTGACGGTCAAATCGATTAATCTTTTGAAGAGTTCGTTTCGACTTTCTGTTCTTAGTTGGTTGATTGCCCCCCTAATCCTGTCAGACAAATCAAGACCAAGATCGCGCGCTTTCTCAATCGCCGCCTCCGAAATTTTTTGCAGCTCGTGTTTATTTTTCAATTTCAGCTGTTTGGCATCGGGAGTGGACTCAAGCCATTTGCACGCATTCAGAATTCGATTGGTATCAAAGGTGTTACCTTCGCGTGTTGCTAACAAAAGACCGGAGAACGCGGGGCTCCACGTCGCCCAGTTTTCCATCCAAAACGTTAAACAATTAGACGTTGATATCCGACCTACTTCTTCGAAGCACCGCAAAACACTTGTTGGTTGGTGGCCTCGATTTTCCTCGGCTACTTCTGTCTGTCCAGTTGGCCAAATTAGTTGAAACAATGCGGGTGCTGTTCCACCACCCAACAGGGGTTGTTCCTGATATTTATCTGGAACGATCCAGTAATCTCCAATCCGCACTTCAATACCAGCGGCCATGGTGAAAAAAGTACGCAGAACCGCAACAAATTTACTGACTTCTTCCATCGACTGGGGTCTCGCAAACTTCACGCAGCCATGGGCGTCAGAAACGCTGTAGTTGTCGTCGCGCCAATCGAGCGAATAGCTGTAAGATATCGTAACTGTTGCATCGCCTGACCGAGCTTCAATTATTGTAGCGTCCGGTAGCTCCCCTAATTTTGATGTCGTGATTTTGCGCCTAATGTCTGGTGCTTCCAACAAACCATTTGTGTTCGATAATTTGAAATGAAATTCCTTGATACGATCATCTTCTTCCCAAGGTCGAAATCCAAGGATCACTTGCCGCGCCTCGAATGCAAGATAGTGGCATGTGTTGCGCGCTGTGGACGCCGAGCCCGGTGATGTCGAGATCGGCGTAGTGGTGCAGTATTGGTTGTCTTCAAGTCTAAGTGCTATGCTTGCATCGTGCTTAAAGTAAACGAAGTCCTCAAATCCAACCAGTTTGACGTCGATCCGCTCAGGTGAAAACGAAATTCGTCCGGGAATTGGGTTGCCTTCATAGTTCGCTCTGCAAAGTAACGTTTTCCCGCAGTAAGTTTTGTCCAAATGTCGACCACCTCAAATAAAATCGAATAATGTGTTATGCGCATAAGTACTTGTATGTGAACTCATTACATTCCCACAAGCTTCGGCCAATGTCATCTTTCATGATGCCAACTGTAACGGTTCACGCCCATAGAGAAAGTCCGGTTTTCCGCCCCTTCCCGTTAAATTCTGCACAAGCATAATACGTTCAAAAACGACCGTTTGTGGCACGACCGAAGGTCTGCTGGGTTTTGCCGGTTCGCCGGTCGACCCCATCTCTTCGTCGGGCCCGGATTGAGCCACCGCGCAGGCGGCTGAGAAAAATGGAGCGAAGAGAGCACTTGCGTCTCCTCCATGCCGGGCTCTGAAATGTGAGCCGCCGAACAGGCGGTCGCAAGATGGGATTTCCGCAACCGCATGGTTGCACCCATCTTCGAAACAGGGCCCTGCGGGGCTCTGGATGAGCCGCCGAACAGGCGGTTGAGGATTTGGGTTTTGCCGGTTCGCCGGTCGACCCCATCTCTTCATCGGGCCCGGATTGAGCCGCCGCGCAGGCGGCTGAGAAAAATGGAGCGAAGAGAGCGCTTGCGCCTCCTCCATGCCGGGCTCTGAAATGTGAGCCGCCGAACAGGCGGTCGCAAGATGGGATTTCCGCAGCCGCATGGTTGCACCCATCTTCGAAACAGGGCCCTGCGGGGCTCTGTATGAGCCGCCGTCAGTGAGCTCTTGTGGGAAGTGCCGTAAGTCGTGTGGAAGTTTTCCCAACACGGTTTGCGGACACGGCATTATTTTTTGTCGTGTCCGCAAACCGTGTTGGTCTGAAATCAAGGAGATTTTCTCACTCACTTCGGTTTGCCCCGAAATGGCCAATATGATTAACGATTACAGATGATTGATTTCTGTGCCAATTGGCATACTTCAATCAACTTCACTTGAAACTACACCATAATGGTGCTATATGACTGATAAGCGAAAGCCAACATATGATCTCACATCAATCCAGAGGTCGACGGCGAAGATGGCCATGACGCGAACAGCGCTTTCCGGTGCTGCGGACATGGGTATGACGCGCCAGGATATGGAGGACGTTATCCGGGCACTGACTCGGAAGGATTTCTATAAGTCCACGACGACTTTTCATGACCACAGAATCTGGATGGATGTGTATCATGGTCGGACTGAAGACTACGAAATATACATCAAGTTCGTGCAGGATGCCGTTACGGAGTTCAGTTGCACGTCGTTCAAGGAGAAAGACTAATGAACAAAGAGGCTGAGGTCAGGTTTCACCCGGAAACAGGTGCTGAACTGGCGCGTGGAGTTCGGCCTGTGCGGCTGTCTTTCAAATCGCAGTCGATGGTGGTCGATATGCCTGGTTGGTATTCGAAAGACGATGTAGCCGGCGAGAACGGCCTCTTCGACAAGAAGGATATGCTGGTATCAGACCGCGCCATCAATTTGATGAAGGCAAAAGAGCTCGGACTGCTTCTACCTAAGCAAATCAAGAAGATCCGTTTGGCCCTTGGTCTTTCGCAGAGAGATGCCGGGCATTACATCGGCGGCGGTCCCAACGCATTCCAGAAGTATGAGAGCGGTGATGTATTGCTGAGCAAATCAGCCGACACTGCATTACGTTTGCTTGCTGCCGACCCAAACCGACTTGAAGAAATTATGCATTGCGACGCCGCGTAATGAGCGACATTCTCGATATCGCCCACGATATGGTGAAAGATCTGCACGAGATCGGTGCCATGGATGACATCACGATGCGAGTGATGGAGGAGCTTCGCATGTCGAAGCATGAAACCTCGCAACAGAAGCCCTCATTTCCATCACTTAACCCCTTAGACTTGCAGGAAGGCTTCGGCCAGTGATACCCCTGACTGCCGGGCGATAAACCAATCCACATATCCTAACAGATACTTTGACGCAGGCCCTTTGAACTGCCGGATGAAGTCATCGTGTCTCGAATGCAGGGAGTTGATGTTCTGGATGTGATGCGCGGCTGTCGCCTGCGCCTTGCCTTTGGCACCACCCACTACGAAGTGCTCCATTCCTTTCACTCTGGCGAAGTGGCCATACGCTCGCAGGGCGTCGCTACACAGGACTGCATCGGCCGGGACAACAGGATCCAGAGCATTTTGGATTGTCGTATTGGCCCTGTCAGGGATCCTTTGAGCCATCTTGGCCCCACCACGATCCACCACGGTCAGAATGGGGAGTTGCCATTGGCTGAGGCCGCGCTGCATATTCACACCCAGTTTGGTGTATTCATACCAGCGCAGACGCGGCGGTTTGGTGTGATTGATCGGGTCTTGCTTGTGCCTCACCCATTCACGAGATCCCTTCCTGGATTCCTTCTGGTAGGTCTCATCCACTTCAACGATGCCGGAAAAATGGCTGTCAGACGAACCGCTTAACCCCTGTATAATGATTAGTCGCCAGCGCCAGATGGTATGCTTGTCGAGGCCAAGGCGACTGGCCAGTTGTCGAATAGATGAGGGTGTCCGAGTTCCCAGCATATCCCGGATCACTTCGAGGAATAGATCTGGCCGGTGGATGTGCCTGATCCTGGAAGTTGTCCGGCCGCAGAACGTCTTTTGGCAACCCAGGCAACGATAGCGTTGAACCTTTGTTCGCGTCCGACCCCACTTCTGACGCCGGTCATCGCCGCAATGCGGGCATTTGTGTTCTTGCTTTGTTCGTGATTCAATCTCGGCCAGGGCTTCGGTTTTTCTCCGAACATCCCTAATTCTTGTTCTGGCGTCCTCGATCTGCGCCGGGTTCAGGTCATTGAACCGATCGAGAAATTGCCGAAAGTCGTGTGCCTGCACGATCCGCTCCGCTGTTTTATAAGAGCCATATTGGCCAATTGTGAAAATCCGAAGGCCACACGGAAATTTTCCCAACACGATTTGCGGACACGACATTATTTTTTGATGGAATACAGGCAGTGCCCGAACGGTTGATCAGACTTTGTTTTTCCAATCTTCGAACACCGGCATTAGAAGGTAGGCAGCGCTGATTGCAGCTTCGACGCTCTCGACCTGAGTATCAAGCGGGGATTCCAGATCGATTTCTGGCACGTCAAAATGAATTGCTGTTTTTCCTCCCACCTGTGTCGCTCTGGCACCAGAAGGTAAGTTATCCAAAATACTTGCAGGAAAGTTGTTGAGCGAGGTTCTGGAGAAACCAAGTTCAATCAAACATTTGTTGCATTTGTGCGTGAACTGGATACCAGGCCCGAACTCCAAACCCTTAAACATCACCCAGCGCGACTTGTTTCCCTTCGCAGTCGGACGGTTCATTATAAATGATGGATGGTTCATTTTAAGATACCGCCAGTAATCTTCAAAGAACTGGCTCCTCGTCGAGTTCTTGATCATGTTGTTGGGGCGTCTATTTTGTTCGATGGCCTCCCGCATTATGGCACTGCGCCACTTGGAACGGGGATCTTTACGGCCTTCAAACCAGCTTTCAATCTTCTCAAAACTCAAAACAGACATGAAGGCATGATCGGTTCGAAAATTCCTCAGGTATTGGTCAGGAGCAATGATCATGGTGTGATATTCGTCTATCGTTCCATCTGCGACGGCCCGTTGTGCTCGAATATGATAGCGACCATCTTGATTGTCTTGCTCCAGGGCCTTGATCTTGTTCTCGACGAATAGGCCGATGATCTTATGTTGTTGCTGCACGCAAACTAATAGGTCCGTCTCACCATAGACATTGGAAACGCTATTCCAAGCACCGACGAACTGGACATTCTCAAAATCGGCAGTTTTGCAAAACCACTCTACGAACTCTTCGCAGCAGTGGAACTCTTCCAGTAAAATAAGGTCGATGTCGCGTTCTCGGACAGATTGGAGATATTGGCCGAACTTCTGAGTCATAAGATTATCCATTCGAGAGTTAAGACTTTACAAAATAAAGTCTTAGTGCCCTCAATAAGGCCCAATAAAGTTGTTTGCATGACCTTCCAAAAAAGACCGTTTTTGAACTGCTCGCCAAACCGGACTTAGGCGCGTTTGCGGCGGAAGCCTGCATTGTCCGTAGTGCAGTCATTGGCGCAGAGCGCAGCGAATGTTCGGGTCCCTGAAGGTTTTTTGATGTGGGTCGCGGCGCGACAGTGCCTGCCAGGAGATGGCGGCCCGCGTTGACAAACATCGAAAGGACGAAGCCGCGAGGGTTTTGGTATGACCATGGAGAAATAGCGCAGCAGGTTGCTGCGACGACGGTTTCGTCGGACCATTTCGCGTTGTTCACAACGCTGGACACATGGGGATCACTTCCCTGTCGCCCTGGAGTGGCCGCCAGACTTGGTGGATTTGTGGTCTGCGGGCGTGCTGATAACCTATCAGCGCGGGTTGTTTGGGCCGGTAATGCATGGAGCAGCCAGCATGGGTTGATGATCTTTGACGGGTAGTTGGTCATGTGGCCTGCTCCCTTGGTGGTTTGCATGACATCGGTTTCTGCCCACAACGGGCACGGTTCGCGCAGTGCGAGAGGGGTGACGTTAGAGATCCTTCGCAGCTCCGCCGCCCATGATTTGAAGGGTGGCGCTATATATGTTATGCTTCATCAAACAATATTTTTTATAGGAGCGCAGTTATGGCTCATGCATCTGAAGGCTTGGCAGATCAGTCTATAGCAACAGGCTCAGAGGATACCGATGTTCATCGTATTTTCAAATCTCGGAAGATCTCTTTATCAGCCATCCGCTCGACGGATGTGAACGTCGACGTCAAACTCGACGCCAATGACATTGATCTTGGCGCCATGATCCGTGAACTTCAGACCATCCTCGATCGAAAAGGGGGGCCTTCTCTGGATTCGGCAAGCCTGCTGAAGGAGATGCGCACAAGCTTAAGGCAAGCGGTGGAGAAAACCCTTGAGCGATCTTTGGCGGATGAGTTCGATGCGATCGTCGCCGCGTATCGAGACATGCTGGAACGACGCATGGCGTCCGGCCAAGACGAGGCAATCTCCCGCGCCATGACCCGGGCGAAGCTGCAAATGGATATTCTTTCGTCGGTCTCTATGGTGAACCAGGCGGAAGCCTGCGCTCTGCTGGGATTGTCGGATACGAACCCATCTGCCACGCTGAGGCGATATGAGGCCAAGGACAGAATTCTCAGGTTCGACCTGAAGGGGAAGGCTGCCTACCCGCTGTTCCAGTTCGATGTCACCGAGCGCCGCATCCATCCCGTTCTACTGAAGCTCCTCAAAATGCGCACTGACGACTGGGGTGGCAAGATGGTTTTTCTGCATTGGTTAACACGTCCCAATCGCAGTCTCGGGGATGCAAAACCGTGCGACCAGCTGGCCCAGAATTCAGACGCCATCCTGAGATCTTTCTCCACCGAGATCGTGGCGCCGCTCAACGGATGATGCGTTTCTCGATCGGAACTCCAGAGCCCGCGAACCTCAAGGCGTCGTAGGCTTCCTTTTTCGACCTGCCGACTGGTACAGACCTTCGGCTTTGCACCCTTGATCCGCTTGGTGTGCTGATTTCCGGCTCCCCAAACTTTTCTCTTCCGCCAGAATCCTACAACCTAACCTTCTGTCCAACGTACAGGAAACCCTCCGCGGTGACGCGTTAAGAGGCTCTGGCGCACCACCTCTGGGTGGACTGCTTTGTCTACAGCCTTCAACTCAGTGGCGACGACATATCCAGTTCTGGCAGAACTAACCACAATGAGATTTTTCTTTTTATAGTGCCTGAAGATCGTGTGGGTGCTTCTTCTTCGAGAAGAAGGTCGAACATGTCATCGTCCATTCGGCCGTTTTTATCGCTGACAGAGACGTAAGTGACGCCTTGAAGGGCGCGAAGCCCCTTGATTTCAGGGTTTTGTGCAGATTGTGGCACACGATCTCTATTTGCGACGGTGACGCCGCGCATCAATGATTTTGCTTTAATGAAGCTGATGATACTCATGATGCACTTCTCCTTGGATGCTAACTTGGTGCATATCAGGGTTCTCAGGTTAATGTTGTCTGCCGAGTAAATGCTCCCACCTCCCTCATAACATAGTTGGCTAACTGTGAAAATTCCACTGCGCTCAATTTATAAAAGTGGGCAAACAAACTTTTTTGGTTTTCATCAAAGTGGCCAATATCCTTCCCATGGAAACACTTTTTGATATCATATCGCTCGGTAACAATGCCGCGGAGGAGGGCCGCCCCCTCGTTAATAACTGGGTCCAGGTCCGCGGGCACCTTTACCTCTTTGGGCAAGCCTGTGGTGGTCTGAATCAGTGTCTAATAACTGATTTTGACGCTCGCTTCCCTGAAGACTTCCGCGACGTCGATCCCGCCGAACAGAATTTCTACCCATCGTCATCGACATACCAGGCGGCGCGGCGTGAAATCTCGCGCCTGCTCACGGCGCTCGGGCATATAGAGGACCCTTGGGAAGCACTTAGGATGATGATCCGGCAAGCTGGCCGGGAGGACATCGAACGCAGGTTGGCTGGCCTGAAAACACCTGCCCTTAAAGCAGGCTTGTCGCCAGCTGATATCCGCACGGACTGGGTTTGGTCACTGGATGCAGCGAAAGGTATTGTCACCGAAGAGCAGCTTCAAAGGCGCAAAAGGCGCGAAGCACGAACCGGCAAGGTGCCGAGACAGGATCTTGCAACTTCCGTGCGTCAGCGGCTCCGAATATCAGTCACGGCGTTCAACGAGTTGTTTGACATCGAGGCCATTGCCAACAGCGGCCTACTTCCACCGCAGCATATTGCTGATCCCCCAATCTATGACAGTGAAGGGCGCAAGAAGATTGTCTTACCCCCGCGACTCGATGTGAAGAACGCAAATTCAGGCGTCTATCCAGTCTGGCGAGCCGTCTGCGCAGCCGGTGGCCTCGGGCTGCAAGACGATCCTTCGCCGGATGATCTTCTTGTGCCGAAAACATGGGCTAAAATTACCGAAATCTCTCCGTCGCTCATCGACCTGAAACCTACGAGCTGGACCCAGTATCTGCGATGCGCGCGGAGACAACTGCTCTCGGCGGCGACAATAGTGCCGGAAGACCCTAATGCTCTCCCGGATCGGTTTGAGAAGATGATTCAGGTCGACGAGGACCGCCCGCCTCTTAATTTCCTATGGCGTCAGATTCGGGTCGTAGGAATTCCTGGTATTCAGGATGCAGGTGCAGCCGAACTGCTCGAACTCGAGGTATGGCGAGCACTGTTGTACACCCAGCCTGAAGATGTGGCCGCGACAACATTCCGGCAGTATATGATGAGGGCGCGTAACATCCTCCATTGCCACGCACCTGACCAAACCGACCCACTGCGGGCAGTAATGCGCGCTTGGGCTGAAACGCCAGATCACTTTAAGGCTACCTTGGCGCCTATCCGCAATGCAGCTAACGCGGCCTATTTGCGTCCCGAGGATGTGACGCTGGAATGGCTCAATGAAATCACGCTGGAAGGCTTAGATAAAACGGCCGTTTGCGAGGCACTGGACAGACTACCCGACGCAATTAAGGCCGCACAAGAACAAGCGCTGGCCGCAGCCGCAGTGCCTGAGTTGAAAGCTTGGCAGGCGTTTCGTGAGGTCGCTCGATCGCGGGGGATCGACACCAGTAGGTTTGGGGTCATCGCAACTCCAGCGGTGCAAGCTGGGATGGGCCCTGCTGATCTTGATCGTGATTGGGTCCTGAGAGTGTCGGCAGACTTCTCAAATTGGTGCCGGGCGCAGCTTAATTGCGTCCTGCGGAAAATGGACGCCATGTTGGATGATCCGCAGATCTCTCCACTTCTCTACGCAGCACCTCTCGGTCCGCTACCGGATAAAAGGAGCCCTGGTATGATCGACCTACCTGAGAATCTGGCAAGGGAGCTGACAGCACTCCACGACGCTTTGGCGAGTGCAGACAGCACGCGTCGGGAAGGTCGCGCTGTGGTGCGTAAGATTGCAAATGCAGCGGTGCGGCAGGGGATGGACATCACCAGCCTCGACAAGGTGCTGAAACAGGTTGCGGCATTGGGTTTCGAGGGAACCACATTACGCAAAGCACGCCGCATGCGCGTTAACTTGGAAAATGAGCGAAGCTCAATGTCAAAAATGGGGGCATAACGTTTTCAGTAGAGGGGTGAGAAGGCACTCGAGCCGCGTGAAGATCCTTGTTGTAAATAATCTTGAAAATCGAATCCAAATTGCCCCTCAACGCAACAGCGTCGTGCACTGTGCCAGAAAGCTCGGCTGATTTATGTCGTGTATGGCAATCTTGCTTGTGCAGCGATATTCTACTGCAGCTGCACAAGTAAGTGTCCTATGTATAGACGCCGCCTCGAGAGCGCGTTCTGAAGTTCCTTTTTGAGTTATTCGAGGTCAGGCAATTTAGGGTATGGGTACAAGATGCGCTCTTGAGTTACCTGCGCCTCCTCGAGCTTACGAGCTGTGATCTGATCGGGAGCCACATCGTTTTCGACCCATGATCGGATGGCAGTTAACCAATCAACCTGATCACTGCCCGGACCGCCGCGGCAGTGGTATACGCCCGGAAGCATGAACAGACGGAAAAAGTCCTGGGTTGCACCTATGCCCCCGCTCATGCCTGCAGATTTTTCATAGTAATTAATAGTCTCAAACGGCGTGATCAATGGATCAGCAAGACCATGATACACGATCAACTTACCGCCCGCCGCTTGAAAGGCTGATAAATCTGGATCATCAGCGTTGTATATCTGCGCCATATATTCCAATTTTACGCGGTTTTCGGGGTCTTGATGGTCGAAATCAGCCAGACTAAAGGACGGATCTGGATCCGTCTCGAATGCGAGATATTTTAAAACTTGTGTTGCGTATTGTCCAGATCCGGACATGCGATCGTCGGTCCCTATACTGAAATTGAACACGCCCCAGCCAAGCTCCGATCCTCTGGCGAGACCGGCAAACAAAGGTTCTCCGTTCTCATCAGGTGCGCCGTCATAAAAGGCATTCACCACAGAAATTTGCGCGCGGCTAAGGCACTGGGTGACTTCTTGACCTTCGGCGCAGGTTAACACTTCTGGATCGAAACTGCATGATGCAGGATCGTCGATAACACCGTCCGTACGCCCGTCTTTTGCATCACAGGCGGCCATGACCGCCTCATTCAGCAGCGGCAGCTTATCTACTGGAAGGATGATCTTGCCATCCACATCGCGGTTGACCTTCTCAAGATATCCCTGTGCAATTGTCGCAAGATAGTTCTGCAAGAGCGCTGGATTGCCTGCCACGATACCGTCGAATGCCTCTGGGAACCGCTGGGCCATCATCAGCGCTTGCCGTCCACCCGTTGAGCAGCCCTGAAAATAAGACTTCTCAGCGGGCGCATCGTAGAAAAGACGGATCAGCTCTTTCGCGGCGACTGAGACAACGTAGGGCGAGCGGTAGGCGAAATCGATTTCAGCGTTTCGGTTGTCAGAAGCCCAAAGGGCATCGAAGGTGTTAGCTCCGGTGTGACCTGAATTTTCGGCCGCAACGGCGAAGCCTTGGCTCAATGCCTGAGCGCAGCCGTCTATGGGAATAACCCCGCAAAAGCCGCCACATCCTGTTTGAAAGTAATTTCCATTCCAGCCAGATGTAGGAAGCCGAACCTCAAATTGAATCTGAGACGCAACATAGCCTGTTACACCGCAATACTCCGGACTGTCGCCGCTGGCTGGGACAATACTTGCGGAGGTGATGCGTGTTGGTGCGTTCATCAATCCAGTCAAATCTTGCGTCGCAAGGGCTTCGCACTCAAGAGACGCTGCATCCGAGGCATGGGATCCGACGAAAACGGAAAGAGTTGAAATAAGAGCGAGCGTAAAGAAATATTTCAGCATAGTTCTTATCCTTTATGCTTGATGGCGAGGAGCGCATGCTAATTTTAAGCGCTCGTGGAGTGGCCGTAAGTTCTTATTATAATTCGAGTATGCAAATAGTAAAAGAGTTGGTTTCTGTTTCCGCTGATCCTCAAATCAAATTAGCTTCAAAAGCACACCCATTGTTCAAGCCGTGCCCGCGCCGATACCGGCCAGTTCCAGCACAGAGCAGAACTGGCGCGCATCAACCACCTGATCCGTAAGCGCGGCTTGTCATCCATCTATTTCCGCTGTCATGACTCAATAGTCACATCGCCTTCGGTGGGCGCATCAAGGTTAACCTATATGTCAGCTGTCAGAACTTTCATCGTCTCGACTGGATACCCTGAAGCGATATGTATGCTCCCCTCAAGGGTGTCGGGAATAGTATCACCACCAGCGATTCCTGGGGGCAGGGGATCTGTCAGAGAGTTGATATAATTTTGATAATATCTTCTCGAAACGATTGTGGAAAGATTTGGTCATCTTTGAGCCGAAAATCTCTACCAGGCCTTGGTTTGGCTAACCAACTCCGCTCGAAACCTTTGGCAACCAATACATTTGCGAGCATTATGCAGTTGCCGTGACTGCTCCCCAGTTCATTATCAATGCCTGTCAAAGATATAGCTTTTGAAGTCAGCATCAATTCGTCTTGCCCAGACCGAATTTCTTGGTGAAGCAGTTCGTTTTCAATTGCTTCCATAGCAAGTTCACGAGGAAGCCAACCGCAGAGCCTAACCCTAAAAACGGGCAACCATCCCTCTTCCTGCCATCTACAATCCACCCAAGTGTAATCTTCAGTCACAGCTATACTCCCATTTTGGGAGTAGCACTAACTCACGGTACTGCCTCGTGTCCATACCGAGGTTTCAAAATGGCTGGCGCACTTCATTCTATCGAGTACAAAATCCTTATTGACGCCTTGGTCACGGCGCGAAACGAAAGAGGAGTGACCCAGGCTACCTTGGCGACCGCACTTGGCCGCCCCCCTTCATTCGTAGCCAAGGTCGAACTCCGAGAGCGCCGCCTTGATGTACTGGAATTTTGTGCATGGGCTGAAGCACTCTCAATTGATCCACTGGATCATTTAAGAAAATACGCGTCTCTTCCACTGACAAAAATGCCTCGTTGATCGAGAAGTTATTGTGGAAGTAGAAAATCATGTGAAGATTTTCACGCGGAAGAGAGGCTAAAAAGTCAAACTTAATCAATGCTGTGGATGGGTTTTCGGTTCCATGAGAGTGCCAAGCGGCGGTGCAGCAATGCTCAGGTTGAGTGCGCCTCATGGTATTTTTGAAAGATGTGCGCCCCAAGGTATATATCAAGATGGTGCGCTGCATGGTATTTATTGAAAATGTGCGCTTTGTGGTATATATTCAGATCGAACAGTACCACGGAAAGAACCTCTCATGTCCCGCAAGGAACCCATTCGAAGCCTCGATGACCTTGGGGCGATCATACGGCGCCATCGACGGCGGAATAAAATGACTCAGGCGCATCTCGCAAGCAGGGCAGCAGTCGAGGTTAAGCAGATCTCCAGGATCGAGAATGGCGTGATCGAACCCAAAATCACCACCGTCCTGTCCATCCTCGCCGCGCTTGATCTGGAGATCTTTGCAAGCCCGCCGCGCGCTGAGGAGGAAGAGGCGTCCTCAATGGAGGATATCTTCCGATGACGCGCAGATCGACAATGCGGCGACTGGACGTTCGACTAAACGGAAGGCTCGCCGGCTATTACGACTACACGCCGGCAGGGGGCGTGAGCTTCACCTATGCAGAGGATTGGTTGTCTTGGGAGAATGGCTTCGCCATTTCACGGCAACTGCCTTTACAGGATGGCACCTTCAGGGGAGAGGGTGCCAGCGCAGTCTTCGAGAACCTCTTGCCCGACAGTGACACGCTGCGTCGAATAATTGCGGAAAAGACTGAGGCGCGCAGTGCCGCGCCACATGATTTGCTTTCGGCAATCGGGCGTGACTGCGTGGGAGCACTTCAGTTCCTGCCGCATGACGCAGACCCGGGAAACCCTTTTGAAATTGAGGGGGTCACTCAGTCCGAAGCAGAGATCGCACAGACCCTGAGGAGCCTGACTTTCTCTCCCTTGGGGATCGAGGAGGGCGCTCCATTCCGAATATCCCTGGCAGGCGCGCAGGAAAAGACGGCTTACCTTAGAGGGAATGGCACTTGGTTGCGCCCGGAAGGCATGACGCCGACCACCCATATCTTCAAGCGGCCGATGGGGCGGGTTCACGAGAACCTCGACATGAGCGAGAGCGTCGAGAACGAGTTCGTCTGCCTCGCACTCGCGCGCGAGATGGGTTTGCCCGCAAATGTTGCGACCATCGAGACATTCGAGGACCAAAAGGCATTGGTGGTCGAGCGGTTTGATCGCCAGGTGCGATCGAAGGGTGGATACTTGCGGCTGCCCCAGGAAGATTTCCTCCAGGCAATGGGTCTCATGTCAGGACAGAAATACGAGCAGCATGGCGGCCCGAGCGCCGTCAGGTGCTACGGCCTACTGGCCGGCTCTATGGCACGCTCCCAAGATCTCAAGACCTTCGCAAAGTCGCAGATATTCTTCTGGATGACGGCGGCCATCGACGGTCATGCCAAAAATTTCTCCATTTTCACCTTGCGGGACGGTTTTCGGATGACCCCGCTCTACGATATTATGAGCGCCGCACCCGACGGGTTGCGTCGAAGCATCCGCCACAAAGATCTCCAGGTCGCCATGGCTGCCGGTCGACGTCGTCATTACCGCCTGGACAAGCTGCATCCGCGGCATTTCATGGAAACGGCTAAGGCAGCCAAGGTTCCGGACGCGCTGTTGCGGGAAGCGGTCGAAGAACTGGTCGTTGACGGGAATGGTGCTGCCGACCGTGTGGCAGCCGGGCTTCCTTTGGATTTTCCATTAAAGATCGCCGATCCTATCCTCGATTACGCACGCCGCAGGCACGCGGCTCTGGAGGACTTCGCCGGGTCTGGTATGATATGACTGCTACCTTGATGCCCGAAAATTAGCTCAATTCATGAGTCAGTTATGCCTGACTGTCAATTTGTTGCCCGTGAAGCCTGTGATAATGTTCACATAAGGAGTGCTCCATGACCCTTTTTGAGACACTTATTTCTGCTGGAAGCATCATAATTGCACTTTGCTGCATTTGGTACGTCCGCCATATTGTCCGTACGAGTGGGCGAGATCGACCCCGTAATCCTGAAAGAGTTTGGCGTCTGATTGAGAAGGTCAGACAAGACTGATTATCCGGTCACACTACAATGCTTCTCTGGTCCATTGGGACCACCATTTCTGCTACAAAATCTCCAAGTTCCGCTCCAGGTAAGCGGCCATGACCTACGGAACCAAATAGTCACAAACAGCACCTTGCGGACCTTCGTGAACGAAGTAGCGAACGGCAGGGAAGTCCGCACACCGGACCTTCAGTCGTGCCACAAACGCTCGTATGTGAACGTGCTAAAAGGGTCGTTTTCGAGAGGGAAATAACGGGCGTATAAAAACTTACATTCCAGCAAATTCTCTCTCGCTCGCTTAATGATTATCAGGCATACAAATATCGATGTTTTGATCAAAGCGGCCCAAAGGGCCCACTCCTGATTGTGAGCCATGAAATACTTAATCTTAACCGGCCTTTTCGTACTTGCTTCACTCACCCTTGGCTGTGCCAGTTCAGGAGATCTCGAAGCTAATCCCCAGAAAAGCTTTTCTTCAAATAAGACGGTCGACGAATTTGCGGGCTGCCTTGCTCAAAGCTGGTCGACCGGACCGCTGAGATCTCCGGCCAACTACCAAGTTCGAGAATTTGGGGCAGTAGTCTCCCTTCCAGGAGGAGGTCTTACCGCAGTGGACGCCGTTGCCACTATAAAAAGAACCGATTCAGGTGTGAATGTGTCTTACTCAGAGCGGTGGCCGGAAGCCTCACCACCATGGATGGAGCAGTCAGTTAGTCAGTGCCTTTGAGCTTACAGTTCTACCTTTCCTGAACGCTCAACAAACGGCGGTGTTACGAGATCACTCGCCATCAGCGATCAGATTGGCGTCGACAAGCCCGCGAGGGCCTTCTGGTTGTTTTCAAACCGTCACTGCACCCGCACCATCTACCAAAAACGACCGTGTGTTGAACGCTTCACTGAACCCGATAGTTGCTCACTTGTAGAGAAGGTCTGAAGGGCCCGAGTCAGCAGACCTTCGGTTGTGCTATAAACGGTCGTTTTTGACACGAAGTCGGAGGTCCGCTGAGCGAACTTCACTGCCGTCGAATAAAAATACGCCAACGGTGCTATCAAATTTCTGTGGTCGTAATTTCCTGCGACAGTTGAGGGCCCATCACATCAGTCTACTATTTCCTCGACCGACAACCGATGATGCTTGGCCTCATCGATGGCGCGACCTTGCCATCCTATGATTGTTGTTTGATCGCCATTTTCTGCGATCACTACGTCAATTGACCATCCGATTGCGAAACCAGTTTGGGATCCTCTGATATTGCTACATTCATAGGATAATGTCGTCTCATCGCAGACGTCATCGTAGCAGACCCGGTATTGAGGTGCTTGGGTGTTAAGCAAGCTGCCGTCTTCATAGTTGGAACAGCCTGCAATCGCAGGAGCTGCTATAACTAAAGATATAGCGATGCCTGATAAGATGCGTTTCATGGGCGCATTATTGGATGAGTGAACGCTAAGGTCAATGTCCCAAAAACGCTCGTTTGTGACCGTGCTAAAAGGGTCGTTTTTGAAAGCCTCAAAACCCTAACAAACGCTAAACGTATGCTAATCGGCGTTATGTTGAATGACTTTGAGGCTTAATCTGGCCCTGCCAGTAGAGTGCAATCGACTGGAAAGGGTTGTGGCATTATCGAGCTCAATTGCAGTCTTGATAACCTGACGCCATGCAGACCCGCGCGCGGGTCTGAGCTTCGGCGGTCTGTTCGCGGGTCATTGAGTTTTCTATTTTATCACGAAAGCCAGATGCATCTTCATTGCCATTTGCGCTGGCGATGTTGAACCACATATGAGCTGAAACGTAATCTTTTATCACGCCCCAGCCTTTTACATAGATAACCCCGAGGTTGGCCTGGGCGTTTGCATCCCCTTGTTCTGCAGCCATACGGTACCATCGCAATGCTTCGGTATAATCCTGCGCTACGCCCTCGCCTTTGCTATAGATGAGCCCGAGGATTTCCTGCGCGTCTGCATCCCCTTGCTCTGCGGCCAGACGGTACCATCGCATAGCTTCGGCGAAGTCCTGCGCCACGCCCATGCCGTGGTTGTACAAAATCCCGAGGCCGACTTGCGCGGATGCATCCCCCTGTTCTGCAAGTGGCCGCCAGATTTCCAGCGCTTTCGCAAAATCACCCTCTTCGGCTACTTTTAATCCAGCCTCAAAATTTTGGGCTGCCAGAGGTGCCGACAGGGTTGTGCAAATCGCAAAAAGAGCGATACGAAAAATTCTATTCATGGTCGATACTCTTGCTGAAGTCAGGTCAATCTACCCAAATGAGCCACCTTTGGTAGGGGCCGCACCTCTTTTTCACGCGAGGCCTGCGGGCCCAAAACGGTCATTTTTCAACGCATTGGCTTTCTGTGAAAAATGGCGGAAGTTGTGGTTAACAAAACGATGCATTTGTTGAGGATGAATATGAGAAACAGTTTCCTTTCGGTAATCCCGCTATTTTTAGGTCTGTCTGCTTGTGTAGAGCCACAGCAAACCAGCACATTAGGTCCTTCTGGGCAAAACATGCTGGTTGCCAAATGCAGCCAATCACCCAATGCCTGCTATCAAAAGGCGTCAGATACTTGCGCAGGTTCGTATCAGGTACTTGATAGCTACAGTAAGGCAGGCGGTCTGCTGGCCGATGTTCTCCCCGGCCCAGTCACTTGGTATTACATGACATATCAATGTGGTCAGACAGACGGGCAGACGCCAACTTTCCCATTCAGAGGGCAGCAGTATACGCCACCTCCAGTTATTCAAGCACCTGCACCGACGACAACTACCTGCAATCGCTTTGGAAACTCTGTGACCTGCAACTCTTACTGACATCAAGGTCTGTTGAATGTCACTCAAAACTGACCCGGTGGGGGTGCGGACGAAAAGTTGGACTATCTTGGAGATAGTTCATGTACAGCTACGAAGAGCGAATGCGCGTTGGAACAGACAAGGCTTTTAAAGCTGCCAGCGATGTCTTCAACATTTACCGTCAGGGGCTGGGGGTCTACCCCTCCCCTTCTTCATTTCCCGTCCCTTACCCATTTTCAAGCTCCAAAAGGTGCCGTACCCCTCTGGCGGCGAAATCGGCGCGGGGAGCATCAAATATGTCCGCCAACGCGACCAAGGCTTCGACATCAGGAGCGACTGCGCGCCCTTCGACCAGCCCAGCATACCATTCTGGCTCAACCCCTAATGTGGTTGCAACCGAGAGACCGGCAAGCTCAGCTGTCCGCTTCAAGGCGACAGGAAACGGGATGGATAGATCCGCAAGCGTTTCATGAATAGCGATCCGCTGCCGGTCCGGGGATGGGCCGACAGCATTCGGGATAAAACCCCGTCGACGACCAAGCCATTGGAGGGCATCGCTGGCCGATAGGGTGTAGGACGACTTGTCCTCGTCCAAGGTGTTCGGCGGATCCAGCCGAAATCCTTCCTTGCTGAGCGAGGAGCGCACGGTCGTTTCCGCCATGTTCGTCAAGAGTGCCAGCTCTCGGACAGTCAGGTCGCTATCTTCGTGTGTCCAGTTCCATCGCGCGATGGCCGTTTCGAAAACTCGTCGAAGTGGGAGATCATTTCTGAAGTCGAGTCCGGTTGGCTCGGCTTCACTGTCTGTCAGCGCATAGCCACCAGAAAGCAAACCACAACTGATCTCATACAAATGATTGGGTGTGAAACACTCCCATTCATCGAGTTGGTATGCATAGCACCAAGCGACACGCGCATGTCTGTGAAGGGCGTGCCGGGTGATGTCGACGCTTGCCATTTCTTCTGAACTCATCACCCCCTGGCCAGCGATTTCAATAGGCAGACCAAGGAACGCGGTGACTGTCGTATCATCCTCGTCCTGTGGACCGAAGGTTTGGAGAATTGAAGCCATCGCAATGATCGCTTCACGCACCTGCCCCTCGATCTCCGTCCAGTCGTGCGGAATGTTCGTTGCTTTGCTCATACTGAAGCTCCTTTTAGCGCTGCGATCTGGGCCGAAAGCACCTTGAATGCGCTCAGCAGCTTGGCTGGGTTTGTCTGACGTGAGGCAAGTTCGGGGGGTTTTCGCCCGAGAAATACGGCGACGCGTTCAGCGTTCGCGCCGCTCGGATGTGGCAGGCCGCTCAAAATCTTTTTGCGATCGAGCAGCCCTTGTCCGGCGAGGTGCCGCAGAGCGGCCTCGGGTCGCGGGCCGAGGGGGAGCCAAAGCGCGTCAGGTAGCATCCGGGCCTCTTCGGCCAGATGCGTTTCGACCATCTGGCGTAGTAGCGGCGTCTTCAGCATGTCAGGTGCGCCATTGTAGTTCTGTCCGTTGACGAAGACCGGGTAGCGCAGCGCAGATGTAAAATGCACGTCCTGCGAACCTGGCCGAAAGACTTCTGCCATGGTTTCGACGCCTAAGGTTTTCGCTACACCGATCGCATCAAGCATCGCTATGAGGTTGGCTCTGAGCGGTCCGCTGAAGCTGCCGGTCAGCTTCGCCTCTGCGAGAGCTTCAGGGACATGTCCAGCCCGTTCAGTGACATTTCGAGCAGCTAAAAGAGCATTCAATGCCTGCGCCCGACCTGGTGTGATGCCTACGATCACGATTCTGGCGTTCCGGGCGATGTGGTCGAAGGGCGCATAGGCTACCCTGAGGGTCCCGTCTCGAGCGATAGTCATAGTCGGACTGTCCAGCAGGTCGGCAGCCGGTGTGACAGCGATGCGACCGAGATAGGCGGTAGCGAGGGAAAGGTCTTGTTCCAAGGCTTTAGAACTCCGGATGGGTTGCATTAGCGGTTACGGTGACGGCGCGTGCGCCGCGCGGCGGTGATGACGATGCCATTGCGAGATTCGATAAGATACGCTCCCCGGTAGCGGTTAAGAGACTGGCGGCGACGCAGATCGCCTTCCGCGATCAGGTCGAGTGTCGCGTCATCCAACATTAATGAGAGCGCTCCTCGAGAATGGACGGGCTCTCCGTAGGACTGGATGAGCCGGAGAATATCGATTGGCAGGTTGCGCTGTGCGCGTCGTTCGATGGCGTGGTGTGACATCCGCATGGGAATCTCCTTTGGTAATAAGGAAATATTACCTTATCACTAATACCCAGTCAAGATAATAGTAATACTGAAATATTTTAGTATTACTATTATTTCGGCAGGCGCGAAATTCAAAGCTATCTCAGTGTTGTCATGCATGAGCGAACGGTCGGCAAGCAGCTTGCGGCGCTTGGGTTTCACCGTCTCTCGGTTCGACCCCAGCACCTAAAATATGACCCATCGGCACAGTAGACGCTAAAAAAAATTCGCCCCCAGAAACACGCCACAGTGCACCGCTTCGGGTCTGCCAAAGGCTATAATTCTCACGGATCATATAAGCATTTTCGCGCTTCCCAAACCGCAGAATTTAGGCTGATATGCGACTTTAATCACAAAGACAGTGACGTTTGTGTTGCTTGGAATCACTTAAGAAAAAGGTCTAAGAGGGCCTACGCAGATGGGATGCAATGCATGGAACCACCCCCTGAACTGCAACTGCGGATGGGGTGGTGATACCGGTGGCGGATACGGGCAAACCGGAAGCGTTTCCGCCCCGGCAAAGCGTAGCATTGTCGATGGGGGCGACTGGTCAGGGAAAAGTAGGGCTGTCTACGAAACCTTCACAATCCCCAACGCGGCCTGCCCGGTCTGCGGTGCCTCCGTATTCTTCTACCAATCACCTCATGGCGGTCGTGTATTCTTTGATCAGCTTGGACCGCCTTGGCCAAAACATCAATGCACGGACCGGGGTCGCGCGCCCTCCGCGCCACGTCGGACCGGAACCCACTTCACTTCGGGATCGGTTCTCGACACCCTTGTTTTTGCCCCCTCCTCTCCTCCCAAGACGCAGAAAGGGTTTTCGTTCGTCGCTCCGCACGTCTGGCGTCCGTTGGTTGCGCAAGAAGGGCGATCTATAGAAGTCGTTGGCTCTTCCTTCCACTTCCCTGTCGACAGACGCGAACGCGTGCCGGGCGGTCGCTTCTACCTCCCGCAAGACTGGCCTCTCGATGGACCAACATACTGGCGCTGGCACCCTACATCTCTCGGCCATGTCGAGTTGACGACCATCCGGTTCAACGAGGAACTGATGCCGACAGAGGTTGCCGTCACCATTCCTGGGTGGCTCCGGTCAGACGAGGAACTTCAAGCTTGGACTCAAACGGCAGATGCTGCACCGACAGCGGATCAGATGAACGCCGTAGGCTGGGCAGTCTCGTTCGCATGGCGGTTCGGGACAGATAAAATCCTTTGGACAAAGACGTTCACGGGGGTCGACATGACGCTCGCACGGCAATGTTTCGAGCGCGCCGCGACGGCAGGATTCTGGGCTGCCTTAAATAACCTGGGGGTCATCTGGCGTGACGGACTGGGGGTCGTCCCCGACCCAGGAAAGGCATTCTATTGTTTCAGGAAGGCCGCTGAGAGCGGTCAGGTTGCCCCAATGCGCCATTTGGCGCGATGCTACAGAGAAGGTTTCGGCTGCCAAGTTGACTACAACATGGCAGCTCTCTTGGACAGCATGGTCGTTGATATAGAGGCGGCGGCACTGCGTGAACGGGCCAATTAAGAGCGATCGAGCGAGAAAATCACCACTCCAAACTGGGTCATATAGACCCCATGGCATTCGAGGATTGAGCCACGCAAGCCTAACCCAGCGTCTAAGAAATCGGCAGCGGCCCAGTCAGTCTACCGCAATGTTGCGACGGAGGAGCACCTCTTCAGCGGCCATCGAAGTAAGCGATGAGACCCAATTTCTGCCACATAGGCAAATTATGAATTGGGTCACAAAGGGCGCAATACTAATCCCCGTAAGCACGTGCCTAAACGCTTCAGGAGATACCTATGACTAAGAACAATAGCTTTACAGACAAAGAACGCGCTGCATGGCACGAGGATCGCCGCCGTGGGAATCAAGGCGAAGCAGACGCTGGAAATTTTTCCATGAGTGGCGATACCTGTATCAATTGCGGCGCTCCGCTTGGGCGGAACATTCCTGCGGGCTATGAAGGCGCGCTATGTGGTGCTTGTGATTAGATCGCTTTAGCTCGCCAAAATCCTCGTTTGTGATCGTGCTAAAAGGGTGGTTTTTGGAAGGGTTGTGAAATTGAATTTGGACGAGCTGAGGCCCGCTGGAAATTCCAACGGGGCCTTTTAGCGTTCGAGATTAGAGAAAAGTTTGCTGTAAGGTGCCACTGAAAATCAGTTCGAGTAACTGGTCGCCGTAAATAATGGTTACAGGTACCCCTTCTCTGCGCTCAAGGTCTAACGCAGCAGCTTCAAGCTCGGGTGTTGGTTCAGCCATCCCGAGGGTTAAGACCGCCGAAATCACATGCGCTGTGTTGCGACAATTATCATCCGGGTTACGACGAGTTTTAATTGCTTTTTCAAGTTGTTGGATAACTTTGGGGCCGGCCTTTCCCTGCCAGTCCTTGACTTGAATTACTGTAATCCAATCGGGGCCATTGAATGGGTTTGGTGTTGTTATTTGAATGTCCGCGCCGTTTTCATTGGGGCCACCTGTCTTCTCAACTTCTGAGGTTGGAAAAAGCGGTTTCAAGGCATTTGCTATGATACCTTCCCATTCTGCATTATTTAGAACATCAGCAGAGTGTTGGTCAAAATCGGACCTCATCGCTTTGATAGCGGCCTGTATGGCATCTCCCATAACGCCTTGAACACGTTCGTTATTGGTGCTCTCCTTAGCGACTTCTGGATCGTCGGCTTGCGCCAGAACTCTTTCAAATTCGGCGTCACGCCCCCTAACACACCAAGTGCGCCCTGCGTTCCGTAACGTGGATCGCAAACTGCGCATTCCGGCGTATCCGCCCACCCATTCCGACAGCATCCGCCCACTCGTACCGGGCTATCCGCCCACCTGTGACGCGCTGCTTTGAGGCGTAGGGTTTGGGTATCAGTTGTTTTGTGTTTCGTCACCTATTTTGACTTTGGTTTTGCGCATGGACTGACCGTCGAGCCCGATGCGGTAGGCGTTGTGGACGAGGCGGTCGAGTATGGCATCTGCGAATGTGGGTTCACCGATCACGTCATGCCATGCATCGACGGGCAGTTGGCTGGTGATTAGAATTGATCCGGCCTCATACCTGTCCTCGACGATCTCCATAAGGTCACGCCGTTGGCTGGCATTCAAACGGTCTGGGCCCCAGTCGTCCAGGATCAGCAGGTCGGTTTTTGTCAGGCCTCGGAACAGGCGCGGAAAGCGGCCATCGCCGTGGGCCAGCTCCAACTCATCGAACAACCGCGGCAGGCGTTTGTAGAGCACGGTTGTTCCGGTGCGGCATGCGGCTTGTGCCAGCGCACAGGCCAGCCAGGTTTTGCCGACCCCGCAAGGGCCGGTGATCATCAGGTTGCGCCGGTCCTTGATCCACTTCCCGGTCAGCAGTTGCTGGAACAGCGCTTTGTCGAGGTTTCGCCTTGAGCGGTAGTCTATGTCCTCGGGGGATGCCCCCACATGGCGGAGTTTTGCTGTACGCATCCGACTTTCAAAGCGTTTGGTCTCGCGGCTGGCTGTTTCTCGGTCGACAAGCAGGCCCAGCCATTCTGCGTGGCTGAGAGAGGCCGTGCCGTCCTGTGCTTCCAGCTCTGCGAAAGCCTCGGCCATTCCATCGAACTTCAAGGCCTTGAGTTGATCCAGTGTTGGGTGATTGAGCATGTTTTGTCTTTCTCTTTAATGGAAGTATCCCGCACCACGGATGTTGGAGTGTGTGATCACTGGGCCGTCCGTGGCGGGTGCGCGGCGTTGGCGATCAAGACCATTTTTCAAAATGGAATTCAGGGATGTGTATGAGTAGGCATTGAGCTCGGCGGCACGTGCACAAGCGTGTTCAAGGCGATCCGCACCAAAGGTTTTTGCAAGCCGCAGAACGCCCATGCAGGTTCGATATCCTTGCTCTGGATGTTTACGTTTCTGCATGAGCACTTCGACGAAGGCTTCAGTGTTTGGACCAACACGCGCGGCCTTCAGGCGCACCTTCTCAGGCGTCCACCCTTCACGGAACCTGTGATGGGCTGGCATGTGATCACGATGGGTGGAGTGCTGGTGGTTGCCCGACGTGCGGACGTGTGAGGCCACACGTTGCCCTTTAAAATATACCTCCACGGTGCGTGCGGTAATCCTGGCCCAGAGTGTTTGCTTCAACAACTGATAGGGCACCGAGTAATAATGGCGACCGATATCGACGTGATAATCCAACCCTGCGCGGCACTGCTTCCACTCGGCATAAACATAGGGCTGAACGGGTAAGGGTTTGAGAACGGGCTTATCCAGCCGCTCAAATAAATCCCGGCGACTGGCCCCCAGATGGCGGGTGACTTTACTGTTCAGTTGATCAAGCAAAGGCCGGATCGCCGCGTTCAGCTCATCCAGGCTGAAGAAGCGCTGATTGCGAAGGCGCGCCATTATCCAACGCTCAGCCAACAACACCGCGCCTTCAACCTTAGCTTTGTCTTTTGGTTTGTGCGGTCGCGCGGGGACGATTGCTGTATCGTAGTGGCCAGCCATGTCCGCGTATGTGCGGTTGATCGCGGGATCATAGAAACAGGCCTTGGTCACACCGGCCTTCAGATTGTCGCACACCACCTGCGCGGACACGCCGCCGAAGAACTCAAAGGCACGCACATGGCTGGATATCCAATCGGGCAGGCTCTGCGTCCAGCTCGCCTCGACGTAAGTGTAACTCGACGCACCAAGTGTGGCGACAAAGAGCTGCGCCGTACGCACTTCGCCTGTCTTGGGGCAGACCACATCAAACGTGGCACCGGCATAATCGACGAATAAACGTTCACCTGCAGGATGGCGCTGCCGCATGACCGGCGATAGCTTGCCTTCCCACCGCGTGTAGAGTTCGCAGTATCGGCTGTAGCCATAGCCGTCCGGATGAACGGTTCGGTACTCCTCCCACAACAGCGATAGAGTGACCCCTTTCCGGCGCAACTCGGCATGCACGTACGCCCAGTCAGGTTGTGGAATAGCTCCAAGATCATCGTCCTTCCTCTGAGGGAAAAGGCGCGCCTCAAGATCACTGTCGCTGAGGTCGACAGGAAGCGGCCAATCCAAACCAGCTCGATTGGCACGGCTCAGATATTCCCGCAAGGTTGTGCGACCCACAGATAAACTGGAAGCCAATTCCCTCGTCGACATACCGCTCGCACGAAGCCGTAAGGCCTCTCGTATCTTCCGCATCGGTGCTCTCTTCATATGGGGTCCCATCGTTCAAAAAGAACGACAAAGTACCCCGCATCACGAGCGCCTCACAGCAATGCAAAACAGGCCAGTAAGGGGTGGGCGGATAGCCCGGAATCCCCGGGCGGATCAGATCGGAATGGGTGGGCGGATGTTATCGGTACAGGTGGGCGCATCATCCCGGAATGCGCACGCAAACCGCTTCCGACGATTTTGCTTATGTTTGCAATACCGTGAGGAGTTAGCAATTCTACTTCTCGAATATGCCCGAAGTCATTTCGATCAGGGTCGATTTCGTAGCGGTAAGGCCCTGTGACCTTGGCCAGAATCTCTGATCTGCCTGTAGTCAGATAACCTGCCCCTTTGCGAAGCTGATGACTGACGTCTGGATCACTGACTATCGCATAATCTGAAAGCGGACCTTTATTCAAATCGCAGCGAATGATGGGTACGAGCCCATTTTCACTAAGCTTTGCATCTTGCTCGAACGGCAGCAATATATATAGAATCTGGCTTTGCAAATCAGGGCCCATTTTCCTGACAGCGGACTGTCGCGTAACATGCAAACGGCCGGGGTTAATCGTGGTGAATAGGGTGGAGGGTCAAAGCCTTAATTTAAGTTGAACCTACCGTATCCTTTCAGCATTTAGGTCACTGACGAGAAAGAATTTCTATACAGTTGAGTAGGAGCACGATGAGCCCGCACATTGACCATGCCCAAATGGCAGCAGAGGCCACTTTGAGCGATTTCTTCAGATTGTCAAAAGGGGACGCAATCAGCATTTTTCTCGGAAATGCGCATCATGATCAAGTCGAATGGCTTCATGATCGCGTCGAAAGGGATTTGATTTTCGGCGCTGTAAAGCTCGACAGCGGACTCTTTCTTCCTGTTGACTGCTATCTTGAGAACACTGGATTTGGACTTCTGTTCAATACATTTAATTCGATAGCTTCAAAGGAAGGCCATGCTGATGACATAAGTGGATCAGTTTTCCTGTCCACGCCCTTGCCATCCCAACTTCCTAAACGTTGGAAGCCCAGTAGGAAGGGCCCACGATATGGTCAGTTCACTTTTCGCGAAAAGCAAATTATCGAAGCATTTGTTGAAGAACTGCGAGACAAAGGGTTTTCCGAAGCCCTTCGTAGATCGAGTGGGTTTGATAACAAGTTGCCGATTTGGGGAACAAGTTGGCAAAAGCAGAGCTGTGATGTGAGCCTATTTCTTAGGCAGGAGCAGCAAGGCATTTTGAAGGCCAGAAAGTATTTCGTTTCGGTGACAGATCATTCTCACAGACCAATGTGGAAACACGGCACATACCTGATTTCCAAAGATGGGCTGTCACTTGCTGAAGCGGTAGATGCAATGTCATCCGGTATTGACCTGGCTTGGTCAAAGTCACGGTGAAGGTCTGCTATTTCAGATTCGGGCCGAGAGTCGTGAGGTCGGTCCGGGCTAAACAGCAGTCCTTGCTTGCGAAAGAACCAACGGCAGCAATGTCCCGCGAAGGAGCCATTTACCACGTATCATGCGAAGGTCCGCTTCTGGCTCGCTGACGCGACTGCCTGTCCGTAAGGAGATCGTTCACCGGACGCTGAAATGTCGACGAACTGATCTCAGTGTTTGCAGCAGAAAACGATTCTCATTTGACTGGTCCGGATATAGTATCGTTGAAGGGGCGTCTTGCGTTACACACGACGGCGGCCAGAACGAAACTCGGCTAATTTCGGCGCAAGGATCACCCACGTCAAAAACCCGCATCGGCTATGCCCGCTGCTCGACCGACAAACAGGACCTCGCCGCACAGCGGGCAGCACTCCTTGATCTCGATGTCGCGGAAGACCGGATCTACACCGATCATGGATTGACCGGCACGAACCGGGAGCGGCCGGGTCTGGCTCAGGCACTGGCTGCTGTCCGTGAAGGGGACACGCTTGTCGTGCCGAAACTGGACCGGCTGGCCCGGTCTGTCCCGGACGCCCGGGCAATTGCAGACGAACTGGAAAGGCGCGGGGTCAAGCTGGCATTGGGCGCATCGGTTCATGATCCGAACGATCCGATGGGCAAGATGTTTTTCAACATCCTCGCCACATTCGCTGAATTCGAGGCAGATCTAATCAGGATGCGCACCAAGGAAGGCATGGCCATTGCCCGCGCCAAGGGAAAGCTGAAGGGCAAGAAACCAAAGCTGTCGGATCGCCGCCAGACGGAATTGCGCCGCATGTATGACACGGGTGATTACTCGATCAGCGATCTGGCAGAGCTGTTCGATGTATCGAGGCCGACTGTCTATCGCGTCTTGCAGCGGACACCGGGCGCGGATGCGTCTTCGGATGCGGTATAGCTGCCGTTCGCTGCGCGGGACATTCCGGTCATTCGCTAAATTCGCTGGAATGGCTATTTTGGGCGTCATTCGCCATTCTCGACCGGTTCAAAATATTGAGGGGCCTCAGCACGGTCGTACATTCCGTAGTTTCTTGACACGCGGGCGAGGAGCGCAGTCAAGACGTTGCCACCATTGAGTGCTTCGTCGATCTTTGATTGCCCGTCGCCTTCGTTGCCAACTTCAATAATACTTAGGTAAGACTTTGTTTCTGTCACACTGGCGAAGGTTTCGCCTTCTCGACTTGCCAACTGATTTAAATGCCTGAGAATGACGACAAAACGGTCTGTTGTCGAATGCGGTGCACTATATGAACCGTCATTGCTCCATTCTTCAGCCTCGGAATTCGGTTCCTGATAACGCAACGTATGCGAAATTCGAATGCGGTAGTCTTTGAAATGCTCGAACCGTCCTGCCGTCTGAGATTTGTGGTGCTCCCTGTTCGTTCTCCATCGCGCAATTGATGCCTCATCGCTCCAGAGTGAATGAGACAAGATCACCTTCGGGCGGGACAGAGACTTGAACCGCTCAATATAAATCAAGCCGTCGTGCTGCATCAAAATAGGACGGAGTTTTGTTGCGTGCCGGAAATAGTGATCTTCATGGCCATCGCGTGGCTCCATCTCAAAAAGTAGTGCCTGCATGTTTAAAACGCGTCCTTCGTTGTTTGTAAACGTGAAGACAAAGATGGGTTGCTCGTCCCGATCCTATGCCTACACGCCCAGAGCTTAGTGAAAGCGTCGGTAGGTCCAGTCATGTCGCTTTCGCATCTCCCCAAACCTCACCAAATACGGTGACGCTGTGTGAGTGATTTATGTCCATCAACCTCGGGGGAGCAAGGCGGCGCTGTCAGGGTCGTAGAGATACCCAGAAATCGACCCGTCTTTGATCTTCTCGACCGCCTCCTTAATCACAAAGAGTGGCACAAGAAACCATTCTCGTGGCACAACAGGACGCCCAAAACGATCCATGATCTCGATATCGAGACGTGCTGGCTCGAAGATGCGATGGATCAGGTTTTCCAATTTGGTGCGGTTGATGTTGTAGAGTTCATAGGTGGCGACGATCTCGACATTTGCCATTAGGAACGTCGGTTGCAGATGTGCACCCGCGATCCGTTTTTCGACGCTCATGTTGGTTACGCCAATCTTATGCACCAGTGCCCGATTATCGGTGACGAGCGGGTGATCGGATTTACTGCGCAGGACATAGATTGTGCCACTGGCCTCATCACCGTCAATCGTCTGATCCGAAAACAATGGACCAGCGGTTGGTTCGGTGATCCGTCGGCCTGCTTCATCCTTATTCAAGGCACGTTGTAACGAGCGCATGAGCATGTTGCTCTCCGTGCCGTTGTCAAAGATCACACGCAAACGGGCGTCGGTGCGCCCCTGATCAGTGATGGTGGTCTCCCCCTTATCGGCAACATAGGCCTTCTGCCCACTGACGATGAAAAACCGACCTTTCTCGATTTCGGCTTTCATCTCGAAAGGTCGCGTTTCACGCAGGCCGCTATTGAGCTCTTTCTGCACTTGTTCGAAGAGCGGCTTGAAAGTGTCGAAGTCTTCGCAGCGATCGCGGTTTGCGATGTCTTCTGACGCTTTCTTTTCTGCCGTTGAGCGAACGTGCTTCAGCTCTGTAATCGGGGGCCCACCGACTTCGATACCGAGCTCAGCCAAAAGCGCGTCATCATCGAGATCATCGGTGTCAGCCGATAACGTTGAAGCCGATCCGGACAGGATTCCTTGATGGTCCAGCGGTTCCGCCAGTTCACGGCATTCTTGCAGCTCGCGGATGCGGTCCAGCCGCACAGCGTATAACCGCTCGAAAACATCTCCGCTTTCGCCATGTTGTGGCAGGCGTCCCTGCTCTGCGGTGAAGCGTTGTATCTCTTCAAAGCCGGCGATGATGCGTTCTTCCCGCGGCGTTCGGCTGACAGCCTTTTTTGTTTCGACCTCAATGCCGAGCTCGGCAAGCAGGGCGTCATCATCTGAAGTGAATTCTTTACCCATTGGCGGCCTCCTGCTTCATGCGGGCGAGATAGGCGACGCCTTCGGCCATTTTCTTTTCCCACGCATCAGCCGATGTGATTGAGGGCAACCGACCCCGCTCCTGCTTGAATTTAACGGCCCGCCGCGCCAGATCGCGGGCCTCTTCCGGGGAAAGTTGCACCTTTTTGGCAGAAATCACCGCCGCAACTTGTTTGAGGCTTTCCTCGCTCATCGACTTTGCCAGGATTGCATAAGCTTCACCAAAGGGGTTGATCCGGTCAATCAAATCAATGTCGAGTTCGCGCACGTCCATCGCAAATTTGCGCACGCCGTCGATCAACGCAGTGTTACCGCTCATCTCAGGGTCGTTTGAGGTAGAAAGAACAATCTCTTTGGCCTTTTGGGTCAGGTTCAAGGCGGCAACAGCATGCTGGCGGACAGCCTCCTGATCCTCTGCATCCAGCTCAGGGAACTTTGCACCGACGATCTTGCCCATGCGGACCTGGGTTAATTCCTCGGGCACAAGTTCTTCATCAAACAGCCCGCGTTCGATCGCCGTCTTGTCCTGAACAAAAGCGGTGATCACCTCGTTCAGGTCCTCATGACAAATTCGTTGTGCAAACTCACTTTTCGGTTCGGCGAGTCCCTTGATCTCGATCTGGAATTGTCCGCTATGTTTGTCAAATCCGACATTTTCCTTCTTCGGATCATAGCCGTTTTCGCCATAGTCAAATCCCTCAACAGGTCCACTTTTGGCGCTCTTCGCGGTGAAGTTGAACCTCGGGGCCAGCACCTGCTCCATAAGTAGGCTTGCGGCAATTGCCTTCAGCGTATCGTTTACAGCTTCAGTAACGGCCGCCTCGGCTGCATCAGGTTCTGCGATGAGATTGGTGAAACGAGCGCGCGTCTTGCCTTCCGCATCACGGGTTGCGCGGCCGATGATCTGCACAATCTCGGTCAGACTGGCGCGGTAACCAACTGTTAGCGCGTGTTCGCACCAGATCCAGTCAAAGCCTTCCTTCGCCATTCCGAGCGCGATGATGATGTCCACATGATCACGGTTGTTCTTCTGTGTGGAATCCTTCAACGCGGCGGAAACCCTGTCGCGTTTCACCGCCTCGTCATCAACCAGATCGGCGATTTTAAGAACCCGCCCTTCCGGTGTTGTCACAAGCTGAAAGCCAGTCACTGGATCCGCGCCCTGCCAATCGCCAAGCGCGTCAATGATGTGCTCGACCTCACGATGCTTGTCTTTCGTGCTTTCGCGGGAATTGACGTTCGGGATGTGCAGGATCGTCTTCTCGTTCGGGTCCAGCACCTTGAGGATATCGTCAGCATAGGAGCCGGAGTAGAAGAAATAACCGATATCGAGGGTTTTTAGGTATTTGTAGCCGTTCAGTTGCTCGTAGTAGGTGTAGGTAACCGTATCGAACTTGGCCTCGTTTTCAGGTACCAGGATCGGGGCCGCATCGCCTCGGAAGTAGCTGCCGGTCATGGCAACGACATGCACCCGATCGCGGGTGATGAAATCGTTGAGCTGTTTTCCCAAGATGTTATCTTCGCTTGATGATACATGGTGGAATTCGTCGACGGCGATCAATCGGTCATCAAAAGCCTCAATCCCGAATTTCTCCACCGCAAACCGGAAGGTGGCATGGGTGCAGACCAATATCTGGTCGCTGCTTTCAAGGAAGGCTCCGACCGATTTAACCTTGCCGCCGTCCGTCCCGGGGGAATTGCACAGGTTCCATTTTGGGGCCACCCGCCAGTCTGCCCAGAAGCCGAATTTGCTCAGTGGCTCATCATTGAAACTGGCCCCGATGGACTTTTCCGGCACCACCACGATGGCCTGCCTGACCCCCTGATTGTGCAGCTTGTCCAGCGCGATGAACATCAATGCACGACTTTTCCCCGATGCAGGCGGCGACTTGATCAACAGATATTGCTCGCCCCGCTTTTCATATGCGCGCTCCTGCATCTGGCGCATGCCCATCTCGTTGGACTTGGTCGATGCGCCGTTGGCTTCATATTTGACGGATACGGAGGGGACAGATTTGGTCATTGCGAAATCCTGAAATCGTTCAAATATGTAATGGCCCACGCTGGCGGGCTGGGCCACGTGCGGAAGCCCTGTTGATGCCAGGATACACTGGCCGCACCGATTTTGCCGTTCTCTTCCATGAAGTGAACCAAGGCATCATGATCGTAAAGGTACACATCGGCACCATGAATAAAGGCGACGTGGATCCCCTTCCCCTGATACTTGCGGTCAATAATCAGCCGGCCTTTCAGCTGCACCTTCATGAAGGTCTCTCCGTCGATATGCACGGCGATGAAATCAGCACCTTGCCAGTCATCGGTTAGGCGAATGCTGTTGAAGCCGTAGTCGGCCAGCCGTGCCGCGATCTTCTGGAAGTTGTAGTTTTCCTTCTGGCGCGAATTCAGATCGGCGTAGACGATGCGATCAAACATTATAATCCCACCCTACCCGTCATCTTCATCTGTTCGGGTGAAGCCTGAAATGTGGGCCCAAGCCAATGGTATTTCCACGAAATTCAACCCAATTACCGAGAAGTAATCATCGATAGTTCCTTCAAAGTGGGTATCATATTCGGGCAAATCATCACCAAACCAATTTCCAATCACCAACCACTCTTTGAACCGATCGACTTCATACACTGGGACCAAGTGGATAAAGTGATCTTTACCGATGGAAATCTTGCAGACGCTATGTCCAATGAGATCAAGTGGCCGTTGCCCTGTTCTCCATTCCCCACAGTAAGTGTCCTTGAAGTCAATCATGCGCTCACCTTGGTGGTCATCTTCGTATACATTTCGAACAGCTTTTCCAGCCGCTCGGTGTCGTTGCGAAAGCGGCGGCCGATGTAGATGCGTTCCAGCACCTCGTCGTTGTGGTCATGCGCGGCGCGGAGGTTGGCGGGCATTTTCTCGGGGTCGTAGAGGTCGGCGATGGTGGCGGGGAAATGCGCCTCGCGGGCCAGAAGGATACCTTCTGCCGCCGCTGTAAGGTCGGCGCGGTTCTTTTCGGTCAGTTTCGGGACGGGAAACGCGTTCCAGCCGAGGGTATTTGAATAGCTGAAATCAGTTCGCATCCTGACGCAAACTGCGCCAACCCAAACGATATGCAGGCGTGAAGCAATCAATGACATGTTCCACAAAGGGGCATCATAAAGAGCAAACACCTTGTTTGACCCTATCGTCTCAGCTGACCGAACATCGACGGGAAGGTATTCGCGGTTCTCAGATGATACCCCAGAAACAAGAATTTGATGCTCTTTGGCGACATTCTGAATCTGTCGAAAACGGTGGGGGAACGCAGCCGTTGGCTTAGTATCAAGAGAAGGGCTATTTGCGCGATAAATGGCAACTTCTTCAATGCGCGACTTTATTGGCGGAATGAGTTCAGCCTCGGGACGCTGATCGTCCGTAACCCAAAGGCACCAACGCAGGCCGCCTTTGGTCAGTTCTTGAGAACCGACGTAGCGGAAAATAAACTTCTCTGAAGCCGGATAAGTGCGAATTAGCTGCTCCTTCTCGTCAGTGGACATGATTAAGTGACCACCGTCCGTTGGTTTGTTGCCCCACTCCATAACTGCCCGGCCTTCAGGTGCCTTCGACTTTGGCTGAACAATGATGTTTGGAGCGCCGACCAGGTAAGCGTTTATGTTCTCAACATCTTTGCAGATTGTCGCGCCATCTTCGGAATTTGAGTAAAGGTTCCGAGATACGCCGGCATGATTGGAAATCGCCACAATCGCCACGGTCACGCCCGCGTTGTGGCTGGCAAGGTTCGCCCATTTGAAACTGGTATGGGCGAAGGCAATCTCGTGCCCTGTCTTGAAGATCAGCGGCCAGAGGATAGGCACCTGCTGCCCCTGACAGATCGAGTTTGTCGACACGAAGGCCGACACGGTGGGCGTGTGCAGCCCATAATCAGCGGCCTTCATGAACCAGCCCGCGACGTAGTCGAGCGACTTCCAGCTTTTCGTGCGCCCCTCGAAAATGCGCTGCAAATCCTCTTTCTGTTCCGTGCTTTGCCACGTTGACCCCAGATAGGGCGGGTTCCCGCAGATATAGGTTTCGCCCCCTTCGTTCGCAAAGTCGATCTGCGCCTGATCCAGAGGGGACATGAACAGGTCATCGGCCTGAAACTTCACCCCCGTGCCCGTAGGCGGGCAGACCGACAGCCAGTCCAGCCGCAGGGCGTTGCCGCAGGTGATCCAGTTCTGCGCGTCCAGCGGCAGGAATTCGGCCAGCGCCTCTTTCTGGCCGCGATAGGTCACGTCGCATTGGTATTCCGCGATGATCAGTGCCAGCCGCGCGATCTCGGCCGAGAAATCCCGCAGCTCGATCCCGCGATAGTTGGTCAGGGGAATGTCGGTGCGGCGCAGCGGCTCGCCGCGTTTTTTGTTCAGCTCGAATTCCAGCGCGCGGATTTCCTTATAGGCGATGACAAGGAAGTTGCCCGACCCGCAGGCGGGGTCAAACACCCGGATCTTTGCCATCCGGTCACGCAGGTTCGCCAGCTTGCGGGGATTGTCGCCCGCCGCCTCAAGATCGGTGCGCAGATTGTCCAGAAACAGCGGGTTCAGCACCTTCAGGATGTTTGGCACAGAGGTGTAGTGCATCCCCAGCGCGCCGCGTTCCTCATCATCGGCCACGGCCTGGATCATCGAGCCGAAAATGTCGGGGTTGATCTGGGTCCAATCAAGGCTGCCGATGTGGGACAGATACCGTTGCGCGATTTTGGAGAAATGCGGCGCCTCGGTGCTGCCCGAAAACAACCCGCCGTTCACATAGGGAAAGCCCTCGGCCCAACGGGGCAGCTTGGCCCCTGCCCTGTCAGGACCGGCCGTGTTCATCGCGCGGAAGATTTCACCGATGATCTCATGGGTGTTAGAGCCGTTGCGTTCCGACATACGGTCGATCGTCGCGGTGAACATATCCTCGCCATTAAAGATATCGGTGTCTTCGGCGAAGAAGCAGAAGATCAGCCGTGCCATGAAGTGGTTCATGTCATGGCGGCGCTCGGTGGTGCCCCACTCGGGGTTGTCCTTGATCAGCTCGACATACAGCCGGTTGAGGCGGCTGGTCGCGCGGATGTCGAACGCGCTTTCTCGGATCTGTTTGACCGTGGAGATACCAGCCAGCGGCAGGAAGAAGCCGAAGTGATCGGGGAAATCAGTAAAGGCGCAGGCGATGGTGTCGCCCGTCGTGATGTCCTCTGCCTCAAGATCGGTACCGTCGGTGGCAAGAATGAACTTCGCCTTGGCTTTTATGGTGGCCGGACTGGCTTTAAGGGCAGCGAGGGTTTGAGCCACCTGCCCTTTGGCGCAGGTTTTGAGATGGATGTTGTTGGTCTGAAGAATGCCGTCGATGTCAGATTTGTTCGACGCGCCAATGCGCAGTCGCTTGATGGTGGTCTCTTTGTTCCCGAACGCGAGCAGGAAGTCATACGGGAACTCGTCAGCGTTGAACGGCTGCTCGGCCAGATCGGAGATGGCCTCTTCGATTTCTACAGCGTTCATATTTGGTTATCAGCCTGCATGTAATCGCATTCATTATTCTTAACTATAGCAACGTTGGATTACTCAATGCTTGTCATAGTTTACCCCTTTTTCACCTATCGCCCTCTTATGTCAAAGTCTGTACCCGATTTCAAAAATCGTCTTGTGTTATATATGTGTTAGAGTCTGTGTTACGTGTATAAGGAGGCTAATTTTACCATTTAGATTCATGTACCTACCAACCTTAAGTGCAGCTATTATCCCGATACTGTGCAGTTATTATCCAGTTTATTGCAGTTGTTATCCCGTTGCAGCTTGCCTTGCAGCTAATATCCCGTTACTTTGAAATGCAGCTAATATCCCGTTGAGGCTATACCCTATGAGTGAAGACAAGCGCCCCCTGTTACCAGACCGTTATCCTCAAACGGACTTGTTTATCTGTGACGTTGCTGATGCCGTAATCAAGAGTGATATGGCTTCGATGGAACATCCCATTTTTACCTTATCTAAAAAGCCTATGAGGGAAGTTAAGGTTTATGAGCACGGTGATATCATACTCGAAGTGACCCCAAGCTCTAAAGGTATCGCTAACATCTATGATAAAGATATTCTTATATTTGCGATCAGTCAGATTATGGCTGCAAAGAATGAAGGTCGGCCCTATTCACGGGAAATCATGTTTCAAGCCCGTGACTTCATGGAGTTCAGCAACCGACATACTGGGGGCCATGACTACGACCTCCTTCGAGACTCTTTGGATCGATTGGATGGCACTCGGTTACGGACTACTATCAAAACTGGCGGTGAAGAAACGTGGGAAGCGTTTGGCTTGATTGATGGGGCTAAGATAAAACGAACGAGAAAAGATGGACGTGTAACCGAATGGGGGCTTCGCCTGTCTGAATGGTTGTTCAAGGCTATCGAAGCCAATGAAGTCCTTACCCTGCATCCTGATTATTTCAGGCTTCGGAAGCCTATCGAGAGACGCATTTACGAGATTGCACGTAAGCACTGCGGAGCGAAGGATTTTTGGCAAATTGGGTTGAAGAAACTGCAGAAAAAATGTGGTTCCAGTGACGCATCGCGGAACTTTAGAATGGCAGTCAAAGCTTTGTGCGAATTTGATCACTTGCCAGACTATTCGGTCAGTATGGAATCCGACATGGTATCTTTCAAGAACCGGAACGCATCGTCATCCCTTATCGGCGAAGGTTACACCGTTAAGCTACGGCCCGACACATTTGAGGCTGCCCGAAAGGCTGCTCCCGGTTGGGATGTGTACGTTATTGAGGGAGAGTGGCGTGATTGGGTTGTTTCACTTCTTGATCAGGGGATGGAGCCGCCAAGGAGCCCAGATAGCGCGTTCATCGGATTTTGCCGCAAGTGGGCGGCAAGGCAAATCGTATGATACATAAAGTGCCGTGATATTTTATATGCCGTATTTTGTTTCACGGCATATAAAGTAACGTGACATTAAAAAATTCACGGCATATAAAGTAACGTGACATTAAAAAATTCACGGCATATAATATATCGTAAAAGGGCAGTAAGATGATTATTAGTATTTTGTCCCCTAAGGGGGGATGTGGTAAATCCACTTCAGCACTTACCCTTGCGACGGTGTTCTCTAACAATCCCGACCTGTCAGTTGCGATAATTGATGCCGATCCTCGTCAAAGCATTGCGCGAGTTTGGCTCGGTAAGAGAAAAAGCGAAGGCTTAGGACCTCCCCCATTCAAGGTTATTTCTGACCCTTCAGATAATAGTATTCTGGACACCTTAGAAGTCGCTGAAGCCGAGCATGATCTGGTGTTTGTCGATTTGGAAGGGGTTGCAGGGCTGATGGCGTCCTATGCGGCATCAGCATCTGACATGTGTATCATTCCGATGCGCCCGAGCGCTCTTGATGGTGATGCGGCGGGCGCTGCATTGAAAATGATCCGTGATGCGGGTCGAGCTGCTCGTAGAACTGTGCCAGCACGAATTTTGATAACGCAGACGGACGCAGCTATCGTAACCAAATCCTATAAAGAGCTGATTGCCGAACTGGATGGGGCAGGCGTTGAACGCCTGCAAACTGAACTAATGCGTCGTGCTCCCTTCGAACGCGTGATGGCTGAAGGAAAGACGCTATTTGAACTGGGCCACACCCAGTCTGTTGCCAGTGCAATCAGCAACACGGCGAGGTTGGGCAAAGAGTTGGCAGAAATATTGGAGGCGCAATGATGGCCAGTAGTTTTCTTAACCTGGATGATGACAAAAAATCGACCAAAGACGTCAATATCGGGGCAGGGCTCAAGAGTAAACCAAAGGCCCCTCGTGTAAGAGCAGACAAAGAGGCCGTGGCGAAGGCGGGTGAAGCGCATGGCTTTACAAGATCTACAGGGCCGGTTGCCGAGGTCTCATATCTCAGAAAAGGTCGTCCACCTCTAAACGAGGACATGACATACTGGCGTATTTATTTAACGAGCTCACTTCGAAATGAACTAAATCAGATCCGTGATGCTGAGGGCAGGCGGCTTAATGATGTGTTGGAGGATATGCTGGCGACCTACAAAGCATCAAAAGGTTAATGGTTGAGAAGCCATCCTTTGGACTCCTGAAAGCGGGATAATTCCATCCGAATTTCAGAGGTGGTATTCCTGTAACACTTGGGCTCGGAAAGCGTTTGGGATGCGTTCCGGGACGGTGAGCCAGCAACCCCACAGCCAACATTTTCGCGGCGAAAATCACAGGTCAGAAATATCCTCGCCCTCTACGTCATCGAAACTGTCGCCGGCGAGCCCACCCATTATCTCCTGACCACGCGCGATATGGGCCCGCTGTGCTGCTTCGGAGCTATATGCGGCCACGATAGGGCTGTTCGGAGAGTGACCGGCGGCGATGCGAGCAGCTTGGATGCCGTCTTCGCCATGGGCGATAGCGTCGTCATAGATCAATGTGCGTGCAATCTGGCCACCAGTGCCCGTAACAAGCGTCCACATGCGGCTATACCAAGCATAGACAGCGGGAGTGCCATCATAGTGCACATACAGTGGCCGCCCGTTGTTGATAGGTAACCACTCGATTGGGACCACCTGCCTGATCTGCTGATGATTTGCTAAGAGACGTGCTTAACGACGTCGTTAGCGACGTGTCTTAGGTGGGGGTCGGCTATGCGTGGTGAGATACTGGGGTTTG
>Ga0163215_100656_pt1 | contig 45969 bp, 36 predicted proteins | sample SynspAceP_FD_185934 | JGI IMG/M metagenome (GOLD analysis project Ga0163215, IMG submission 185934) | Saline lake microbial communities from Ace Lake in Antarctica - Synechococcus sp. Ace-P (Hybrid Assembly) | ecosystem: Environmental > Aquatic > Non-marine Saline and Alkaline > Saline | place...
TGGCGTAATGATGCACACCCACTGCTTCTTCGTTAACTAATTGGAAGCCATCTGCTCTAGCAAGAATACTCGCTAATTCATTGTCCCCCTGAGCAATTGATTGTTGAATGTGCTTGGTAATATCTGCTGGTGAACTCAAGGCCTTTTTCAAATCAATAATTTGACTTTGAGTTTGTTCCAAATTGGCCACCAGTTGCCATGAGCTGGACTCATTAGCCGCTAATACAAGGGAGTTAGTCACAAAATATGCGCCTCGTATGCCTCGACTGGTATTCTCTGCTTGAATATCTCTACCCTGTCGAAAAGCATTCAAATGGCGGTTACTAAGGACAATACTTGGCTTATCTGAGCCAAGTGAGAATAAGGTAGTAGCCCGCAGTGACTCGCAAGGCTCTGCACGATCGGTGATAGCAGAATAAAGCGTTAAGAGGGCCAAGCCATCGGTACTGTCGACTTCATTCCACTTATAAGCGTCAACTAAATTACTTGACACTGTTTGAGCAAATTTAGGCGTACCTGCGGGTAAAAGATTCTGTAAACCATCAATAAAATCAAGACTGACACTATGGTCGCAATTGTTAATAAGTTCGCTGGTGCGCACAAATCCAAAAGTATCGCTGGTATGCCAAGAGTAACGATAGCTCAAGCCTAGGGTATGATTAATTTCTTCAAATAAAATCTTGTTACCCAAGGTGTTTTTATACAGGTTACGCTCGAGCTTATAGCGATCGCTATGCTCTTGATTAAACGGTTCCCACAATATTAAGCGGTCTTGCTGCTTGATACGCACAATAGTCTTGCTACCGGTGTTTAAGGCATCATCGTAAATTTTGTCAACACAATCATAGGGAAAGAGTGCCGTATCAGACGACTTCCTACCGGCAGTAAGTGCGCCACTTGATGCAATAAAAAGCCAATGGTCGCTATTCGACACTAGACTAATAAAAAACGTCTCCATTTGATCAACGTTTTTAATTGCGTAGTATCTTTCATTGTTTATAGTGACAAATTCGCCTAAAACAGCATGACTGACGGGACTTGTTGTATTCATTTAACGTACCTTTATTTTTTTACTTGGTGTTCACTTGATATATAACACCATCAAATATCTGTTTTAATAAGACTCAAATTTGTTGTGATTATTGTTTCAATGACAACTTAATTACTTGTGTTTCAGTCGGTCTTAGCAAAATGCTCGGCCTTTATCGGTTTGACTCATAACGATTGCAACTCCAATTAATATTAAATTAAACAAACTAAGTGAGTAAACGCAGAAGACTCTTTGTTACCTTCTCGAATATTGCAAATGATAGTTTGACACTTGAATTTAAGACCAATACTATCTTTACAATTGGTTTACAATGGTAGCGCTTACATTTAGCTTAGGATAGTTAATTATTTATGTCACATCAAGAAACAAAAAAGAAAGATATAGTTTCCATATATCAAAAGAGTGCATATGGTACCGGCACACTTGTACTCAATCTATTACCAGCAGCCCTTGGCATATTTGCATTTTTCTTGATCACTGCTTTTGGGATGGACCCTTTATTAGCTGGCATTTTGGCTGGTATACCCAGACTTTTCGACGCTATCACTGATCCCATTATGGGTTTTATTACGGATAATACCCGGTCGCGCTGGGGTAGAAGGCGGCCCTATATTGTCATAGGCGCTATTTTAAGCGGTGTCTGTTTTGCGCTGTTGTGGCAACTTAATCCTGAGGCATCGCAAGAATACAACTTTTGGTACTTCTTACTATTCTCGCTGGCGTTTACTATCGGCAATACGATGTTTGCCACGCCTTTTGTGGGCTTGGGCTACGAAATCACCTCAGACTATAACGAGCGCACTAGGTTAATGGGTTTTGCTCAGTTTATGGGCCAAATCGCTTGGATGATAGTACCCTGGTTTTGGGTACTTATTGCTGACCCAGATATGTTTGCAAACCAAGCTGAAGGCGTACGGGAATTATCTTTATACGTGGCGGGAGTATGTATCGTTTTGGGTGTGGTGCCGGGTTTATTCTGTAAGGGAATAGATAGTTCACATATAGAGAACACTGAAACTATTTCGTTTAAAACCCTTGGCAGCAACCTAATCAGTGTGTTTAGAGGCATAAAGAAAGCATTTAAAAATTCATCCTTTGTGAAGTTATGTGCAGCAACATTCTTAATATTTAATGGTTTCCAACTCGTCGCATCTTTTGCCTTTTTCATTATTGTTTTCCACATGTTCGCTGGTGACTACGGTGCGACAGGAAATTGGCCTGCTTGGTTTGGTACGGTAAGTGCGATGGCTACTGCATTTTTGGTTATTCCCATCGTCACTTGGATGGCTAATAAATGGGGCAAACGCAATGCATTTATTATTTCTACCTTTATCTCCATGTTTGGTTATTGCCTAAAGTGGTATGGCTTTAACCCTGAAAATCCATGGATGATATTTATGCCAATACCTTTGATGTCTTTCGGTATTGGGGGCTTATTTACCTTGATGCTTAGTATGACCGCCGATGTATGTGATTTAGACGAACTTAGAAATGGTATGCCGCGTAAAGAAGGCACATTTGGTGCTATTTACTGGCTAATGGTTAAATTAGGTCAGGCACTGGCGTTAGTGCTCGGTGGTGTAGTGTTAAAGCTTGTTGGTTTTGATCCCGGCCTCGCGACACAAACTGTTGAAACCATGACCAATCTGCGAATAGCTGACATTCTTATACCAGTTAGTACCGCTGGATTAGCCATATGGGTAATGTGGAGTTACGATTTAACTGAGGATAGAGCGCGAGAAATTAAACAAGACCTTATTGATAGACGCGGGGATTTTTAATTTATTGGATTATCACGAACAAGCAACTTGAACAAAAGACCCGCCATCTTGCCTAACCATCGATAATAAACGGCCTCTTTAGGCCGTTTATTTTATTAAGATGACGTTGCAATTCTCATTACTGCTTCACTCATGCGTGTTGCAGCCTTATTTTACCCATATTGAGCTGTTAACTCATAAGTGATAATGCAACGTCTTGTGGAATAAGAGTTGGCATTATCATCAGGTATTAAATACCTAGACTCCGATACAAAGTCTTTAACTGCCCCATTGAGCTTAATGCTAACTTAGCCGCAATAACACCATGCTTGTTTCTAACATAGCTAGATCAGGTTTAAACTAGGAAAATAATTTTACTTAGACAGACACAAGGATAACAAAATCTCTTGTTGTTAAAGCCTTGCTTGTGGAGGGAGTAATTCTTTCTTTACATTTTGCAGAGGTAATTAAATTGCCAGCCCAGCAACATCCTTCTGGGCTGGCAATAATCTTAATGCTTACATTGAATCGTCGCGCTTTCACTGCTTTGAGTAGAAATTTTTACATCCGAGATAGCAACTGATACCCCTTGATTAGCCTGCAGAATAAAGGGCGCACTGAGCGCGGCAAAATCAACATTAAAACATTGCAAATCAATACTAATTGTTTGCCAATCCCTTGTATCCGCACTGAATTGCTCTAATACAGACACGCTCTTTTTACATTGCTCAGCGCATTCCATAGAAACCGTTAAATTTGAGGGCAAATCAGACAATAGTTTGATATCAAACTGCAAACTGGGTTTGCTGGCGCTCAGGGCACGCAGGTCTCTAGGGAAAGTACTCTGGAGTATAAATTTAGCTTGGCTATCATCCAGCCAATTTATCTGTAAAGAGTCTTCTTGTACTCTTCTGTCTTGAGTACGAATCGACAAACTGGGCGTAATAAGAGTATTGCTGTTCATCTGTTTGACTTTCTCTTCACTAATCGTAGCTACAAACCAAGGGGCAATAGCGCGTCGGTCAAATAGAGAACGTTCAGTCATTTCTTGAGAATCATCGACTACTACTTCATTTAAGTCATTGGCTAATTCTGTTGCTGAGGTGTAAGTCAAACCATAACCCAATTTAAATAGAGGTTGGTAATCTTCATCATAAAAATTTAATAGTGATTGATTGGGGTTTATTGGCCAAGAGAAGGGTAAGCGACCCATAAAGTCGTTTCGCACAGCCCCACTTTCGTCAGCCATAATGACATCAGCAACCCCTTCTCCTTCGCTACCTGGTAACCATGCCGCAACAAATGCATCTGAAGCATTTAACTCTGGGTTAACCCACATTGGTCGCCCGCTTAAAAAAATACTAACAACGGGGATGCCCTCTGCTTGCAATTTTTTTAATAGTACTAAATCACTATTATCACCACGTTGGTAATCTAGATTACCAATATCACCGTTTCCTTCCGCATAGGGTTCTTCACCAAAGACCACGATAGCTACATCTGGTCGTTCCGTATATTCGCCCTGCTCAGACAAAACAATTTTACCGCCAGCGGCTAATACACGATCTTTTATGCCAGCATAAATAGATTGTCCACCAGGGAAGTCAGCATTATTGTTTCCTGTCCCCTGCCAAGTAATGGTCCAACCGCCTGACTGTTTACCAATATTGTCGGCACCATCACCGGCAATTAAAAACGAACGAGTTGGATTTAGTGGCAATAATTGTTGGTTGTTTTTTAACAATACTAAGGATTCTCTCACTGCTTGACGCGCAATAGCACGATGAGCGGGATTACCGATAACGTTGGGTGTATTCGCGTATGTGCGCTCAGCGGGCGCTGGTTTAGTGAACAAACCGGCCCTTACTTTCACCCGTAAAATACGGCTAACGGCATCATCTAAACGGGATAATGGAATAATCCCAGTCTTAACTTGTGCTAAGGTATTTTCAAGCAGCGGCTTCCAAGCAGGCGTAGCTACCATATAAATATCTAAGCCTGCGTTCATAGCTTGAGGACAGCTTTCATTGCTACATCCAGCCACTTGCCCATGACCGTTCCAGTCACCCACCACAAAGCCATCAAAACCCATCCGTTCTTTCAACACTTCAGTGAGTAAATAGTGATGGCCGTGGACTTTTTCACCTTGCCAACTATTAAATGATGCCATTACTGACTGAGCACCGGCACTAAGTCCCCCCACATAACCTTGGGCATGACGCTCAAATAAATGCTGCTCACTTGACAGGTTATTACCTTGATCATCGCCGTTTTCGGTCCCACCATCGCCAACAAAATGTTTGACTGTGGAAATGACATTATCATCCTTAAAGTAACCACTGACAGGATCACCCTGCAAGCCCTCAACAAAGGCATGGGAATACTCTCTAATTAGCGCAGGATCTTCAGAGTAACTTTCATAAGTGCGTCCCCAACGATCATCTTGCACAGTGGCCACGGTCGGTGCAAATATCCAATCAATACCGGTTGCCATAACTTCTTGTGCAGTCGCTTTTGCGACTTGTTTTATTAAACTTGGATTATGCGCAGCGCCCAGACCAATATTATGCGGGAATAAGGTAGCGCCTATCACATTGTTATGACCATGCACTGCATCCGTACCCCACATAGTCGGAATAGTAGAGCCATCTAGACTATCGTCAATAGAAGCGAGATACATACTTTGAGCGTGTGCAATCCAATCCTGCGGTGTAGCGTGTTTATCATTATTTGGAAATGCGCCCCCCCCATTTAAATAGGAGCCAAAACCATAACGACGCATGTCTTCAACCGTAATATCACGGATTTCGGGTTGAATAGTTTGCGCGACTTTTTGCTCCAGCGTCATCGCGCCGAGCAATTTTGCGACCTGCTCTTCTACCGCCGCATCAGGTTTTATTTGGATATCTAACTTCGGCCAGAAGTCAGGAACTTTTGAGCTTGATTGACCACTTGTCATTTTTGCTTCGTTTTCAGTCGATTGATTGCAACCAGCTAAAGCCACAAACGACGCCAACAAAGCGCAGTGTAGTAAGGACAGTTTCATTAGAGTAATACTCCTGAGGGTTTAGATTGAGTAATATTTGAGTGAGGAGTAGAACCAAAAACCCCAAAATATGCGATATAAAAATAACAAAGTAAGGGCAAAACAAAACAGAATTGCGGACCAATTTTATTCGTCAAAGAGACTTTCATTACCGGCACAATAGCACCGCACACCATGGCAAGACACAGTAAGCCAGAATCTTGACTGATATTAGCGCCCCAACCAAACAAACTTAGGTCTCTGATTAATATAATTAAAGTTAAATTCATAAGTGACGTTGTTAGATTTTTAATTGACGTGCAATTAACATCAATATAACATTTATGTAAGCGCTTACAATAATTGTAACTAAGAAAAAAGTCTAGCATTTTATCTATGTAGTTTTGTGGAGCCACCCTTTAACAGTATTGTGCAACAATGAGAATAACTATGCTTAGCGAAAACCAAGTAGAACAAACCACTTTGCAATTGCCCGCCGATTCCAAACTTCTGGTGAGTGACTTTACATTTGGGGTAGCAACGGCAGCATTTCAGATTGAAGGTGGTGCTTCTACACGACTCAAAAGTATTTGGGACACTTTCTGCGAAAAACCAGACACAATTAAAGATCAGTCAAATGGCCTTATTGCCTGTGATCATTTCCACTTATGGGAACAAGATATTGAGTTAATCGCATCCTTGGGGGTCGATGCTTATCGTTTTTCAATTTCATGGCCACGTGTGATGGATAAAGACGGTCAATTAGTCCCTGAAGGTATCGATTTTTATCTTAAAATATTGACTAAATTACACAGCAAAAATATTAAAGCTTTTGTGACGCTTTATCATTGGGATCTTCCCCAACACATTGAAGATAATGGCGGTTGGCTAAACAGACAAACCGCTTATTTATTTAGAGATTATGCGGATAAAGTCAGCAAGGCCTTGGGTGATAAAGTCTATTCATACGCCACCTTAAATGAACCTTTTTGCAGTGCTTATCTGGGATATGAAATCGGCATACACGCACCAGGCCTTAAAAGCCCTAATTACGGCAAAAAAGCTGCTCACCATTTACTACTAGCCCATGGTTTGGCAATGCAAGTATTAGTAAAAAACAGCCCTAATTCATTGAATGGTATCGTTCTTAATTTTAGTCCCTGTCATAGTCTAAGTGACAAACCAGAGGATGTTGCAGCAGCGAAACTTGCTGACCAGCATTTTAATCAATGGTACATCAGGCCAATTGTTGAGGGCCATTACCCAGATTTATTAAATAGTCTAGATTATGCACATCGGCCAGATATTATGGACGGTGATATGGCGATTATTGCAAGCCCCATCGACTACATTGGTGTCAATTATTACACTCGAGAAATTTATCAATCCGAGCTAGAAAATGGCTTTCAGAAAGTAGCAAATAAACCACTGCCATTAACCGACATGGGCTGGGAAATTTATCCACAAGGCTTAACTGAGCTTTTGCTCGACTTACACCTGACTTATAAGTTACCACCTATTTTTATTACGGAAAATGGCGCGGCTATGCCTGACATAATTGTAAATAATGTGGTTAACGATCAACATCGCTTAGAGTATTACCAAACACATTTATTAGCGGTCGATAATGCCATCAAGCAAGGAGTTGATATTCGAGGTTATTTTGCCTGGAGCTTAATGGATAATTTTGAATGGGCTGAAGGATATGCAAAGCGCTTTGGCATTGTTTATGTTGATTACGCTACATCGAAACGGACAATCAAAGCCAGTGGCTTAGCCTACCGCGACTTACTTAATTCTCGGCTGCATCGCTTACCTCAAGCCATTGCTTAGTTGTTTATATTATCGACCCAAGGAAAATCGCTTATGGGCTTTTTATGGCTACTAGGTGATTGTCGAACGAAGCGTAAGCGTTAGACAAGGCATGGTTTTTCCATTTGTCATCTACCTTGGTATGGCTTCTTTGGTAGTTACTTTTATAATACGCTATTATCGCTCTATTGAAGACTGGGTCACCCTTCTTCAAAATGATTTAAACAATGCAGCCCAAGTATAATCTAAAGGTCTATTAGACCGCTGTATAACTGGAAAAGTTAGCTAAATTATGGCAACAATCTATCAAGTATCTGAACTCGCCAGCGTATCATTGGCAACCGTCTCTCGAGTGATAAATAATAATTCACTAGTGAGCGAGAAAACCAAAAACAAAGTGTTAGCGGCAATGAAAACATTGGATTACCGTCCTAATACTGTTGCCCAATCGCTCGCATCTAATCGCTCTAACAGTGTGGGTATCTTGGTATCTGAATTACATGGTTCGTTTTATAGTTCGATGATGAGCGATATAGAATTGGCTCTTCGAGAATTTGGTAAACACGCCATTATCACCGCTGGACACAGTGACGAAAAAAGTGAAAAAGAAGGTGTAGAATTTCTTATCAGTCGCAGTTGTGACGCCTTAATTTTGCACGTAGAAGCGGTTTCAGATGACTATTTAATCGACCTTAAAAAGCGCAATATTCCCTTTGTTACAGTCAACCGCTATATCCCAGAAATCGCCGCCAACTGTATTTGCTTGGACAACGAACTGGGTGGTTACATCGCGACCTCTTTTTTATTAAAACAAGGGCACCGTGAAATTGCCTATATTGCTGGTCCTCTTTGGAAAACAGACGCTAGCGACCGTTATAAGGGACATTTAAGAGCCTTAGCCGAATTTCAAGTAAAGGCCAACCCACGTCTGCTATATGAAGGTAATTTTCAAGAAGAAGGCGGTCAAAAAGGGGTGCAATATTTTTTGGAGACAGGCATCTTTTTTAGTGCCATCGCCTGTGCAAATGATGAAATGGCAGCTGGCGCAATGAGCGCTTTGCGTGAAAAAGGCCGAGATATACCGGACGATGTATCTGTCATCGGTTTTGATAATCTTATTTTTAGCCGTTATACCTATCCAAAACTTTCAACCATCAATTACCCCATCTCAGCCATAGGTAAAACCGCGGCAAGCTGGGTACTTAATAATTTATACATTAATCGCAAAGAAGATATTCAACATCTATTTACCCCTGAACTAGTAGTCAGAGATTCAGTAAAAAATATAAACGAATAGGTAAGATAGACTAGGAGTAAAAAGGGAAGAATACCTTCTTCTCTTTTTTAAGACAGATACAAAAAAGCCCTGAATATTCAGGGCTTTAATATATGGTTGCGGGAGCAGGATTTGAACCTACGACCTTCGGGTTATGAGCCCGACGAGCTACCAGACTGCTCCATCCCGCGTCTGTAATCTGCCTTCTAAGTATTGAAAATTCAAGTGGTTGCGGGAGCAGGATTTGAACCTACGACCTTCGGGTTATGAGCCCGACGAGCTACCAGACTGCTCCATCCCGCGCCTGAATCTTCACTTTGAAAGAGGCTTTTAAAATAAGCCCCGTTCGAAGGAGGGCGTATTATACATAGGCCTTAGTAACACGCAAGGGGCGAATGAAATTAAATGTGCTTTTACCGACTGTTTGCTCACTAATTGGCCTGCTTGTTTCAATTACGTACGATTGTCTGATTACTTAAAAGAATAATTCCATTTTAGCGGCTAATTTGAAATCTAACTCGCTTATTCCAGACACATCGTGAGTGGTCAGATTAACCTCAACTTTGTTGTATACGTTAAACCATTCAGGGTGATGATTAAGTTTTTCTGCGCAAATGGCTATTTGTGACATCCAACCAAAGGCTCGAATAAAACTTTTAAATTTAAAGGTTTTAGTTAGCTTTTCCTCGACTATTAGCCATTGTTGTGACTCATCTAAATTAGCATTTAATTCATGTAAGGCATGTTCGATTTGTTCTGAGGTGTATTTTTGCATAAACATTCTCCCATTAATGCAAGTGACATTATAACTTGCGCGCAAAGATTAAGCGCTTAGTTGTAGTTCGACTTTGTTTACTAGTATGACGAATTAGTTGGTAACACGAAAGGTATGTGTGCGCTTTACTAGCAACAAAAGTGTGGAGATTTGACTACAATGGGATATAAACTGCAGATACAAAAATCCCCGGTACATAAATATCAAAAGCTAATATTTACAGACCGGGGATGGTTATTTTATCAACTAGCTGATTTTAGAACTCAACCGCTAAGCGAACATACACCTGACGTCCTCTTGGGTCATGTACTTTTGAGTCAAAACCACTATTAGTAAACACTTGGGGTGGATCTTCATCAGTGATGTTAATCCCGCCTACTGACAATAAATAGCTGGTCTCTGTGCCCATAATGTCACCTAAGTTGACATTATATTGCGCATCAAACGTTACATGGCTATCAATGGATTTAAAGCCACCAGTACAACCACCAACACTCAAGGTGCCATCAGCACAATTTTGGTCATCATCATAGCTGCTGACATAACGCACAAAAAGATTGGCTGAGTGCGCTTCATTGCGCCAATTGAGCCCTAAGTTCATGCGTAATTCTGGCGATGAAACACCGATATTAGTAAAGTTTCTGCGTCCAGCGGCTTCAACTTTACCTGCTTGTGGATCAACCAAGTCGTATTGCGTGATATAGGTAGCATTGATATTTGGCGTAAAATCGCCCATGTCAGTGCTAATTTTGTAACTAGTTACAAAATCTAAACCAGAGGTATCAAGTGAGCTGGCGTTAACATAAGTATTGTTAACTTGTAAAAGAGGACCGGTTAATGGGTCTCCGGCTCTAACAACTCGCGTCGGATCTTGTGGATTAGCCGTTAGTACCGCTTGGGCATTTTCTTGAATGATCAAATCTTCAAAACTAAAGCTCCAATAATCCACTTCCACAGACCAATCAGCAACCGGCTCAAAGGAAAATCCTAGGTTGTATGCAGTAGATTTTTCAGGTTTCAGATCTTCATTACCTGCGGTTCTTACTGCTGCAAATGCGTTAGCTTTTTGAATAGGGTCAGTCAACTGTTGCAGCGTTGTTGCACCACCATTACGTAAAAATACAGTAGGTGCTCTAAACGAGGTTGATACCGAGGCTCTAATAGAAAAGTCATCTGTAGCGCGCCACGACATGGCCAATTTAGGATCAATCGTATCACCGATAGTGCCGCCGTAGTCTTCGTAACGTAAGGCAATTTGTAAATCTAGTTCGCTTGTAACCGGTAAGGCTAATTCACCAAAAACAGCATAAACATCTAATTTTCCGTCAAAATCCGGATTACCGATTACAAAAGTAAAGCTATCTTGATTCGCTAAGGAATCGTAGTCTTGTGACAATTTGTCTTCACGATATTGCATACCAAATGCAAAGCCTGCAGTACCGCCACTCATTTCAAACGCATCGACAGAGGCAAATGCTTCAAATACTTGCATTTCAGCTTTAGAATCAATTACTTCTTCGCCGGTAAACGAATCAACAACATATTGAGAGTTTGGTGCCGTTGTATAAGAGGTTGAGAATGGATTAAAATATTCACAAGAGCCCACACCAGCAGTTCCGGTTAAAGGATTACAATTAGATCCGCCCAAACCATTCAAGGCTAGGTTAAACTCGGTGTTTAACACATCTGGCACCTTGAACATAAAGTCGTTCACACCAGTGGTATAACTCACTTCCCAGAAACCATTATCTAACTCACCCTGCAGCATAGTGCTGAATCTAAAGGTATCTGATTCTGTGTTAGCAGCATCACCTTTAAAACCATTACCCTCTGCACGACCAAAAAAGGCCATGGGCAAACCTAAGAAGTTTTCAGGATGATTAGCCGGCACGACGGGCGACGTTAATATAGGGAAACTTGGCGCTCCGCCCCGCTCGGCTCTGTTGCGAGCAAAACTCACTTCAGTTGTCCAAGTGACATCATCACTTAAATCATAGTCTGCTTTAACATAAGCATTGACACGGGTTTCATCAGCAACGTAAGAATAATATGGACCAAAGTCGAATCCACATAAACCGATTTCTAAACCACCAGGCAGCGTACCAGCCGGTGCTCTTCTGTCTAATGTTCCGCCAAAAGCTTCACAACCAGGATCAACTACTGGAATATTGCCAAAAGCAGGTACAAAATACGAACCGGGATTACCCAATGCACTCGTATCGTCTTGCGGACGACTTAAGCGACGGTCAGAAATAAATAAGGGTGAGCGGTTGGTATAACTGATGGCTGCCAGCACACTACTATTTTCACTAGTAGCACCCCATAAGCCTTGTAACAAATATTCTTTGTTATTACCGTGGGCACCATCTTGATAATCAGCGGTTATTTTAGCGCCATTGTAGTCTTGCTTGGTAATAAAGTTAACCACGCCTGCAACTGCATCTGAGCCGTATAGTGCTGAAGCGCCATCTTTGACCACTTCCATACGACCAATCGCTATCATCGGCACTAATGAACTGGTATCAACAAAGTTTAAACCGTCATTAGTCGGCTGGGCATTAACCACTTGTCGTTTATTGTTTAGTAGTACTAGTGTTGAAGCAACGCCTAGGCCTCTTAAGTTTATATTTGATGTTCCAGCTGTAGCATTCTGTGTAAAGGCATCTGGATTGTTTTGTGCACCGGTATTAATAGTCAGTGTTTGGGTGATATCGCTGATGTTCTTTGCACCGATAGAATCTATCGCAACGGCATCTATCACTGCTAGAGGTGATGGTGATTCAAAATTTTCACTGCGACGCACAAAGCTGCCCGTCACCATGATCAGTTCGACTTCGCTTTCTTTAACTGTTTGTTCTTGAGCTAAAGCGCCAGTTTGCGCAGTGAATAATTGCGTGGCAATCGCTGCTGATAGCAGACTTAACTTTGTTTTTAGTTTCATGATGTGTCCCAATACGTGAGTTATCAAATATTAAAAGTGTCGTTCCATGATTTGACTACAGCTTGCTAATGATAAGTTGGTAAGCCTAGAAACTCTTTTAACTCTAATAATATTGTTATTTCATTGAGTTCTAACGCCAACTATCTAATTGATAGAAAGTCATCCTCCTATTGATAGTAGGCGGCCAATCGCCCGATGTAAATAAATTGTTATTGATATGTGAACATCACTTTTAACAATGGTCTGACCACTAAGGCTTAAAACTTAAGAATAGACTTGTATAAGACAATATCTTTCACTTTTAACCACTTATATGGTTTTTAGGATAAATTTTTAAAGTCCAACCCATTTGGAAATTGATAATTCAGTACAAAAACCAAGCATGTAACTATCAGCAAAATTAATTATTAATTTTATTTTGTGCGTTTATGAAAAAATTTAACAAAAACATAAGGGTTTTACTTATTTTCAGCCCGTGTAGCACCGACTAATAACATCAAAAATGTACCTTTCATCGCGGGTTTGCTTCTACCTTCAATCTGCGCTTCAGTATCAAAATGAAACAAACAGCCGGACTTCTTCTGCTCAATATTTATCAGCGTTGATATAAAGCGTATTTGATCATTGACCCGCACTGGCTCAAGAAAACGTATTTTATCAACACCATAATTCAAAATTGTCTGGTATTGAGGATCAGGCGAAAACATATGATAAAACGCGTTAGGCATCAAAGTAACGGTTAAATAGCCGTGTGCAATCGTCGTCTTGAAGGGGCTCTCATTAATACAGCGCTCTGGTTCAACGTGTATCCATTGGTGGTCGCCGGTTGCTTGGGCAAATAAATCAATATCACTTTGCGCAATTTTTATCCATTCACTCGCGGGTAAACGTTCGTTCAAAGCCAATTCAAGTAGCGTTTTTAGCATGGGTTTATCCTTTTAAAATATATAACTTAAGGTTAGCAAACTAGGAACTATCAATAAAATGAATGTTCTGTATATTCATTCATTGATTTAAATAATAATATAAAGATAATATCCTTTAAACAAATCGTTGAGGCCCCCTTACATGAACTTAAATCGAATCGACCTAAATTTGTTTGCGGTATTTGATGCCATCTACACTGCCGGAAGTCTGACTAAGGCCGCAGATGTGCTCTGTATCACCCAACCAGCGGTCAGTAATTCTCTCGCTAGATTGCGCGACATGTTAAATGATCCGCTGTTTGTTCGTACCGGTCATAGTATGACACCTACCCCAGTGGCACAAAATATTATCGGGCCCGCCAGAGAAGCATTAGGCTTATTACGTAAAAGTGTTCAACAAAGCCATATTTTTGATCCTAGTAAAGCGGAAAAAACATTTCATTTTGCTGCTCGAGATTTACTTGAAGTAAGCATCATGCCAAGGCTAACCGCGTTATTACAAAAATGCGCGCCCAATATTTCTTTGACCAATTACGATCTCGAACGAAATAATGTGGTGTCTGCCATGGCCAGTGGTCATCTTGATTTTTATGCCGACGCCTCATCTTTTAGTGATCCGCATTTATGCAAACAAAAAATCGCCCAAGATCGACTTGTCGTCGTGGCCCGCAAAAATCACCCTGATTTAGCCCAGGGCATGAATATGGAGACCTTCTTACGTCTTGGCCACATAAACATTTCACACCGCCGCAGCGGTGCAGGCCCTATTGATGTTGCGATTGATAAACTTGGGGCAAAACGCCATGTGGTTTTGCGCAGTCAGCATTTTTTGACCGTACCCAGCACTATCGTAAAAACTGACCTCATTTCTTGCTTGCCTTATCATTTGGCTAAACACTACGATATTTCTCTTTACGAGTTGCCGTTTGATTTACCCCCTTTGGAATACTTCTTATATTGGCATGTGAGTGCCGACTTAGACTACGCTCATATGTGGATGCGTGAACAAATTGCCCAGGTTGCTACAGCCTTGCACCCTAATTAAGCTAAGAGCAATGCCCTAAATTAACAAAAATTCCATGTATTTTTTTTGTTGCACCTAGTAGTATGTCAAGGGTAAGTGCGGAAAATAAAGGGTGTTGAATATACTAATGGAAACTAGTCAAATAATTGCACAAACAAATACCAAACAATGTACCCATGACCAAAAAGTGAGTTGTGGAAATTGTCGCCTCAATACGCTTTGCATGCCAGTAAGCTTGCACGTCGATGATATTGAGCAACTCAATAAAATCATTCAACGGGGGCGACCGTTAACTAAAGGGGAATATTTATATCGCGCAAACGATAGTTTTACCTCTGTCTATGCCATACGCTCTGGTGCAGTTAAGGCACTGACTATCAGTGATAATGGCGATGAACAAATCACCGGGTTTTATTTACCTGGCGAAGTGGTGGGATTAGATGGTTTAGCCCAGAATAAATACACTAATTCGGTTATTGCCTTAGAAACCTCATCTATTTGCGAAATTCCATTTCATCGACTTGAAGACCTCAGTGTGCAGCTACCCAAATTACAACGCCACTTTTTACAATTGATGAGTCGTGAAATCACCCACGAGCAGCAAATTATTAGTTTGTTAGGTAAGGCCAGTGCTGAAGCTCGTATTGCATCACTGCTTCTGAGTATTTCGACGCGCAACAGTAGTCGCAAATTATCAGCAACCGCCTTTTTACTGCCTATGTCGCGCACAGATATTGGCAACTTTTTGGGACTGACGATCGAAACTGTGAGCCGAACCTTTGCTCGATTGCAAAAAACCAATGTAATCGCAGTAGACAAAAAAGAAGTACTCATCAAAGATGTTCAAGGATTGCAACAACTGGCTAAAGGAACTGAGTAGTACTTAGCCAAGATAATCTCAAAATTTGATTCACATCAAAATGGTTTTATAACTATCTAGTATGCTGATGCCATAATAATTAAGGCAGTATTTGCCCTCGGCATTAGTAGGTACAGAATGAATGAACCTAACTCCTCAGAACTCCCTGTCATTTTCACTTGTTTAAGAAATTGTGAAAACGCGCAGTTTGCCAATGATCTATCTAAGGTCATGGACATGGAAGGCTTAGCCCAACGTTACACTGTTGTTGAGCTTGCTCAAGCAGATATATTGCGGTCCTGTCTGCAATGCAGCACTAAACGGTGTATGGCCATTGATGGTTGCCAGCTCCAATGTGTTAAACAGGCCTTAGCTCAGTTGGAAATTAGTCCTACTTGGCATATTGTTCTTACAGACTTTAGTGATAATTTAAGTCATCAATCCCCATTTAATTATGCGCAAATGGCTAAAGTACTCAAAACTATTCAAACCTTGTTAACTATGCCTAGTTAATCGTTGTTCAATAAAGAGTATGATGCTTCAGGCATTTCTCGTTTTTAATCAAACAAAACCTGTGCAAAAAATCACTTATTTTTCACCGAGCAATTTTTTTAAAAAATTCTTTAACCTTGTTATCAACCTCTGACTGACTAGCAAACCCCTCATTAAGACAGGCATATTCTAGTTCAAACTGATACAAGGCTTCACAATCATATGGGGGGATCTGTGCAGCTAAAGCAAGATCATAAAAATAAGACACAACTTTTTCTGCTTGAATTTTCCCCTCTTCAAGTGCGTGTGAAATAGTTTTCTTCATCATACGCCACCAAGTATCATCCTCTAATAGCGGGCCAAACTGCCCTAAAACAACTAAGATTTGCTCGCTGGTTAAATGATTACAAGAGACTAACTTTATTAAATTTTGATCGTCAATGTGTAAGGTAATAATCATATATTTCGCCCAACTGACAATGTCATCTGCTGATGTGAGTCCTAGTGCCAATGTGTGGCGGTGCATCTGTGCTTGGCTTACATAGTTGTTGGTATTTAAGGCTGTCATATCACTATTAATTTGGGTTATTACTATTAGTATTGTCTTAGGTAAATAAAGCTGATAAAGACCTATATTTACTCATATTAAACGCAATTATATGGGCTAATACGTCGCAATTTTAGCATCATTAGGAAATCTCTTGTCACACAATTCAATGTCGGCTTGACCTTTAAGATTCTAAGTATAACCATGCCGTCCATGAAGCCAAAACATTGACAAATATCGTATAATGTCAATGTTGAAAAACCTAGATAAAAAGGTAAATCAGCGTGGAAAACAAAATAGGCTCAGGTACAGCCGCATTAAAAAGCTTAAAAGAAGGCAATAGTCGGTTTGTCTCAGGTGTGCGCAGTATTGATAATATGATTAAGCAATCACAACGAGAAGAGTTTGTTGAAGGCCAGGCACCCTTTGCAATTATCTTAGGTTGCTCAGATTCACGTGTTCCAGCTGAAATTGTATTTGACCAGGGTTTAGGCGATTTATTTGTAATTAGGGTAGCAGGTAATATTGTCGCACCTTCGCAAGTGGGTAGTATTGAATTCGCGGTTGATACCTTTGGTACGCCTTTAGTGGTGGTACTCGGTCATTCTCAATGTGGTGTGGTAAAAGCGACTATCGATGAATTGTCTCACCCCACCGGAGGACATTCGTCTAATTTATTATCCATCGTTAATCGCATTCGCCCAACGATAGAACCCTTATTTCATACCGAGCTACGTCATCAACATGACAAGTTATTGGATGCTTCTATTCACGCCAATATCCTTGCTTCAACCAATCAACTCAGGCACGGTTCGCAGCGTTTAGAAGAGCTAGTTCAACAGGGTAAATTAACTATTATCGGCGCAGAGTATTCACTAAAAACCGGCGTAGTTACCTTTATAGAAGGCGTATAAACGGCAAAACTGCGTGTTCACATACTAACAAGGTCACCCACGCAGCCACATAATATTACTCTTGATATTCAATTAACTAAAACTGCGTTGAATGTCATCCATATTACACGTTATAACACTTACGTTTTTATACCCTACCCGTTTTAATTGCTCAGCACTAAGAGCGGCTCTGGCCGATGTAGCACAATGTAAATAAATAGCTTTATTGGGGTCTTGCTCTAACTCCATCAATTTCATTTCAAGCAAACCGCGAGGGATATTAATTGCGCCAACGGCCGGTTTCGCTAGATGTTCAGCAGGTTCACGCACATCAATTAACAAACCCTTGTTCTGTGCACGCTCAGCCGCGGCGGTTTGCGCATCGATACAACGGATATTCTGTTTTACTTGTTTAATTAAATCACCCACAGGTACCAACATAAGTTACTCCTCAAAACCTAATTTTTTTAGAATAGTGATCATCGGACACCAGCAAGTAAACGCTGATTGAAGCAAGTTAAGTCCAATAAATGCACTAAAGAAAATCCAATTGGGACTGACCCAATAAGTTAATGCTAAAGATAACAATAGCATGACTCCAGCAACTAAACGTAAGGCAGCATGTAATTTCATTATTTCTCTCCACAGTAAATGTTGAACTATATTAGCGCCCCCTAATATTAGAAGCAACTAATATTAGTATTTTCTAATATAATAGCTATAATAGCGTCTATTGTTACTGAATATGGGTAAGTGGAAATCGTGGATCTAGTACAACTCGCTAATAATGCCGGTCAGGCTGAATCATTTATGAAAATATTAGCAAATAAAAATCGCTTGATGATCTTATGCACTCTGATGAATCAAGAGCGCAGTGTCTCTGAGTTAAACCAAAGTGTGCCCTTGGGTCAATCGGCTTTGTCACAGCATCTGGCCGTATTGCGCGAACACAATTTGGTAGACACACGTCGCGATGCCCAGAGCATTTATTATTCCGTCAGTGACCCACGGGTAAAACAGATCATTGAAAAACTCTATGAGTTTTTTTGCGGCGCCTAATTAAATTTTTTGCTGGAGAAAACTGTGTCTGAACAACAAAACTCACATCCAATAGACAAAGCGGTTCGTTACTCCCTAAAGGGAGGACTGCCTTTATTTTTATTTATGTTTGCATTAGTGGCGGGCATTATTGCTTTGCAAGTCACTCCACGTGAAGAAGAGCCGCAAATTGTTGTCCCCATGATTGAGGTTATGGTGGACGCCCCAAATTTATCTGCTCGCCAAGTAGAGCGACAAGTTACCACTTCACTTGAAAAACTACTAACCCAAATATCCGGGGTTGAACATGTTTATTCAACGTCTTTAGACGGCAAATTGTCAGTAATTTTACGCTTTTATGTCGGTGAAGATCGCGAAGATGCCCTGCTTAATACCTATAACAAACTATATGCAAATCAGAACCTTATCCCTGCAGTAGTGCAAAACTGGCTATTAAAACCGGTGGAAGTGGATGACGTGCCCATTGTTATGATCGGTTTGACCAGCAGTGACGAACAACAATATAACGATGTCGCCTTACACCGTATAGCGCAAGAAGTATCTACCTTATTACAAAGCATTGAAAACACCAGTGAAGTCAAAGTTGTTGGTGGCCGCCAACGAAAAATCCAAGTGGAGCTAGATGTTACCGCCCTTGCCGCCTATCAAACCAGCGCACTAAATGTTTATGATGCCATCAGACTATCAAACCAATTACGTCAATCATCTGCCGTTGTAATGGGTGCCAAAGCGGTGTTAATTGAATCAGGTGATGTGCTGCGTAGCATCGACGAGTTAAACAACTTAGTGGTTAACATGGTCAATGGCAAAGCCGTATTATTGCAAGACGTAGCCACTGTCATCGACGGCCAAGAAACGGTTAAAGCCTATCAATGGCTGGAATACAGTCACCAAGCCAAACAGGATAGTCAAAGTAGTGAAGACAAAGCCCTAAGCCAACAAGCTAATCCCATGGTAACCATCAGTATTGCCAAACAAAAAGGCACTAATGCGGTCAGTGTGGCCCAAGACGTATTAAATAAAATGGCTGAGCTGAAAGCGGATTTTTTGCCGCCTGAAGTGCATTATAAAATCCTCAGAGATTATGGCCAAACAGCCAACGAAAAGGTCAATGATCTTACCTCTAGCCTTGCCTTTGCCATTTTTACTGTGGTGGTTTTTATCGCCATATTTTTAGGCTGGCGCGCGGCTATCGTAGTAGGCTTGGCGATCCCCGTGTGTTACGGCCTAACGCTCATGTTAGATTTAGTATTGGGCTACAGTATTAATCGGGTGACCTTGTTTGCCCTGATTTTATCGTTAGGTTTATTAGTGGATGATCCTATTACTGGGATTGACAATATCAGTCGTTTCCTGAATTTGCCTAAAGACAAGGATAAAAACACCAGAGGTGAGCGCATAGTGGCCGCCATGGCAGAAATACGTTCACCGCTTATTATGTCAACCATCTCAATTATCCTAGCTTTTGTACCTTTAGCTTTTATCACTGGCATGATGGGCCCATATATGGCCCCAATGGCATTTAACGTGCCTATCAGTGTAACAATATCTGGGTTTGTGGCGTTTTTGATTACCCCGTGGTTGGCCTCCAAAATCCTTAAAAAGGAAGAAATCATCGAAGAGCCAAAGCGCTCATTTTATGATCGTATGCTTAGCCCTCTGATCGCCAATAAGATGCGCTCTAAATTGGGCCTTTGGCTGGTATTAGTGTTATTTATCGCCGCCAGTTTATTGCCCTTACTGCGCAGTGTGCCGCTAAAATTGTTGCCCTTTGATAACAAAAATGAAATACAGTTACTGATCGACTTGCCTGAATCATCCACCTTGCAAGACAGCGCCGCCCTTACCCAGCAAGTAATAGAAATCGCAAAAACACTGCCAGAAGTGAGTTTATTAGCTGCTTACGTGGGTGAAGCCTCACCGATGGATTTTAATGGAATGGTGCGCCAGTACTATCAACGTAACGCCCCTTATCAAGCTGAAGTAAGAGTCATATTGGTGGATAAAGCAGAACGTGAGCACCAATCTCACGGCGTAGTACTGCGCTTACGGGAATTGTTGGCACCACTACAAGCCCTCAATACCCATATCAAAGTGGTAGAAGTACCACCCGGCCCGCCCGTATTGAGCACCCTGGTAGCTGAGGTATACGCCGAGCCGTTTGTTGATTTGGCCACTCAACAACAAGCCGCGACTATATTGATGCAACGCCTCAAACAAGAGCCTTATGTGGTTGAAGTCGACTCCAGTATGACGGCCACACAAAAGATTTCACGTTTTGTGGTGGATAAACAAAAAGCAGCACTCTCTGGAATTTCGACCACTGATGTCAATCAAACCTTGGACCTTGCAGTACAAGGTTTAAGTGCCGGTGTTTTTCAGCGTGAGAATGAAGCCACACCACTGGAGATTGAGTTAAAACTGCCTTTCTCAAGCGCCAATCAAACCAGTGATTTTACTACCCTGCCCCTTAAAGGTATGTTGGGTATAGCACAACAAGATGCTGGAGTTGGATTACAGCCAGCACCCCAACCTATTGTTAGTTTGGCTGAATTAGGTCAATGGCAAACGCTTGAAGTTAGTCAGCCAATTTTGCACAAAGACTTGCGCCCAGTCATCTATGTGATGGCGGAATTATCAGGTCGCACACCGGCCGAAGTCATAGCTGATATTACTTCAGATCGCATCCTTCCAAGCGAAAATAATAGCTTTGCCGATATCAATCAAGCCATGGCAGATAAGCAGGCCAGTGGCTGGCAAACGAGTGACTGGGAGACCCGTAATTATTTAAACTCGGGAGCAGGTATTAATTGGGCGGTGCCTGAGGGGGTCAGTATTAACTTTGGCGGTGAAGGCGAATGGTTAATTACCATTGATGTTTTCCGTGATATGGGTATTGCCTTTGCGTTTGCCTTAGTCGGTATATTTTTTGTATTACGTTGGCAAACCGCCAGTAGCGGTTTGGCTTTAATTATCATGTCAGCTATTCCCTTAACGATTATAGGTATTATGCCGGGCTTTTGGTTAATGAATCAGTTTGGTGAACGCTGGATAGGTGGAGCGCCTGATCCGGTGCTATTTACCGCTACTGCCATGATTGGCATGATAGCCCTCGCCGGTATCGTGGTGCGAAACTCATTGATATTAGTCGAATTCATTACTCTGGCTCGTTCACAAGGGGCCGATATCAAACAAGCTTTGTTAGCGGCAGGTACGGTGCGCATGCGCCCAGTGTTATTAACTGCGGGCACTACCCTACTCGGCAACGTGGTTATTATTTTGGACCCAGTATTTAGTGGCCTCGCCTTGGCCATCATATTTGGCATTATTGCTTCAACCTTCTTTTCACTGTTTGTTGTACCCATGGTGTATTTTTTAGTGTTCGACAAAGACAGCCATGCAAACACAGATAAACCTCAAGTTAATCCACTCCCAACCTCATCAACTCAGGAGAACCCAGCATGAATTCGGTAAAGTTACGTAAGGTGATTGGCCCCATTGGCGCGGTACTCGTGCTGGTTATGTCTATAGCCTGGATGGCCGGTTTATTTACAGATAAGGTCGCCCCCCATGAAGTGACACCCTCTGCACAAAACGTGGCAACGACATGGCAAGTTGAGCTAAGTAGCGTGGCAAAAATGGAATCTGCACCGGCTAGTTTAAAGGCCCGCGAAACCACGTTAATATCCAGTAGGATCTTAGCGCGCATTGAAAAAATCAACGTACGTGCTGGCGATCAAGTTAGTCAAGGCATGCCTCTGATTGTGCTAGAAAACAGTGATTTAATGAGTCAAGTGGCGCAATCAAAATCGAGATTGGCGTCTCTACAGGGATCGATGGACGAGGCACAAAATACCTTGGAGCGTACCCAGAATCTAAAACAACAAGGCTTGGCCTCTAATGCGGAGCTTGACCAAGCTAAGGCCATGGCCACGCGCATTAGTGGTGAAATACAAGCCGCAATACAAGGACAAAAAGAAGCAGAAGCCGCACTTAGCTACAGCAAAATCCTCGCGCCTATTTCAGGTAGAATCGTTGATAGAAAAGCCGAGCCAGGCAATATGGCGACTCCGGGGCAACCTTTACTCGCTTTGTATAACCCCATGTCCTTGCTTATCGAAGCTGACGTGCGTGAAGCGGTAGCAACCCGCTTAAGTCTTGGACAACAGCTCAGTGTGTATATTGACAGTTTAGATATGCAAATCCCGGCAACCATTTCGGAATTAGTGCCCGCAGCAGACCCTAACGCCCATAGTTTTTTAGTCAAAGCAGACATTCAGTTTGATGAAAAATTGCGGCCCGGTATGTTCGCTCGTTTACATATTCCCTTAGATGAAGAATCTGTCATTCTAGTGCCCCAAGGCTTGGTAGAAAGCTTTGGACAATTAGATAGAGTATGGGTGGTAAATGACGGCCAATTAAGCCGACGCTTTGTGCGCTTAGGCGAAGTTTATGGTGATAAAGTAGAGATTATTTCAGGTTTAAAACCAGGAGAAATAATAAGCCCTTTGGTAAAATAAGCACTGTTGATGGGCAACTAAATACGGCACACTGATGCCGTATTTTTTTATTCAAAATTAGGCTGACATGAAAATCGAACTGTATTTTGCCAAATATTTTTTTATTGCAACGACATTATTGTCTGTGTTGTCGCTCAATCTATCTGCCGCTGAGCATTGGCCGCAAGGTAATAAAGTTGCCATTAGTTTATCTTATGATGATGCTTTAAATAGCCAGTTAGATAATGCAGTTCCGGCCTTAAATCAACGCGGACTTAAAGCCTCGTTTTATGTTGTGCCTTTGTCAGAAGCCTTTAAAAATCGCATTCAAGAGTGGAAAATACTTGCCCAACAGGGTCATGAGCTGGGTAATCACACTTTATTTCACGCTTGTCGAAAATCTCAACCCGGCCGTGATTGGGTGCCAGTGCACAACAATTTAGATAATAAGCCTGTGCTGGCGATGGTCGATGAAGTCACTGTGGCAAATACCTTATTAACGGCTATGGATGGCGAAACAGTGCATACCCTTACCCCACCTTGTTATGACCAAATGGCTAAAGACGGCAATTATGTTGAAGCTGTTAAAGGTCAGTTTATTGGTATTAAAGGTAATGAAGATCCTAATTTTGCGGTGCTGCTAGCACCAAGTGATATTACTGCACAACAAATTATCGATTTTGTCGAAAAACAGCCTAAAAATATCAAATTAATCAACGTATTGTTCCACGGCATTGGTGGTGATCATCTTGTTACTACCACAGCAGAGCATGCTAAATTTTTAGATTACTTAATAACGAACAGAGATAAATACTGGGTGGATACCTACCGCAATATTATGTTGGCACAGCATAAGCGCTAGCGCTACGCGCAGTGATGGAATCGCTGCGCGCTCTTTCAATGAATCGCTAAGCGATAGGGCATCCCCCAATTTGATACCACATCTGTAGGAGCTGTCCGTAACGGATGTTATTTAGCTGCGAACTCTTTTAAAAAACCACAAAGACATCGCTTCGCGACACCGCATGCACTTCGTGAACAAGGCATGCGCTGTCGCTTACCGCAATCCATTGCGTTTTTCTAACGGCATCCCTGCCGCCCGACCAACCTTTTTACCAACAGCCGTAAAAAGTAGGCAAAAAGGACCGCTCTCCGGCCAACTTACTGATCCAATTTTACGTATACCTTGCTATCAAACCGGCGCGGAGAGTACATCCATGTACTCTCCTCACCTTGCCCAAACGTCCTGTTTGGACATTTGGCAAGGCACACATAAAATCGGGTAAGTTGGAGTCGAGAGGAAAGCCACTTTCTTCGATTTAACGCCTCCATAATTCGTCGCCTGATGCTTAGCGTAAGACGCTCAAATTCATGGATTTGTTATATGATTTTTGATTTTATCTCAGAGTAGATATGCTCTGCCATTATCTTAGTCCGATTGTTAATTTGCTCACTTCCCCATTGGTTTGGCTCTAAAAATGCCTTATGAATTGGGTATTTTTTATTTTCTAATATTTTAAATTTATCTATTGGGTCTTTATCTGTTAGCTCTTCCGAGTTGGTTTTTTCATCCAACAAAACAAGGTTTCCAATACTAGACACAGCCGCCGAATCATCATCTTTTAATCTTGCTTCAGATAGAATGTGTTCAATTGTCAATCTATCAAAATCAATAGATAAGCATCCATTATCTGAAGGTATAAGCTTTGAAAGCGTGTATTTAACAATAGCCTTATGTTTTGTTTTCTTCGATGTGTATTCAAGCTCGGAAAACTTGACAACAAATTCTTCTTTTTCTGGAAGTTTAGTAGTTAAAAACGTCGTCAGATCATTGAGGACTAATTGAATTTCATCATTTGAGGTGCATTTTGTTAAATTTATGGCCAACCTAGAATAGTTTGATGCGATGGTTCCTGACGATCTTTGTGAGGTAACAGCATTAAAACAATAGTGAAAATTTTCTATCTTAAACAGTGTCTTTTTGAGGTTTCTTAGGGATATAACCCCCTTCTTATATGATCTAACTAAAGCCAAAGTCATAGCAGTTTGCTGCTTTACTTTAAAGATATTTAAAGCTTTTAGTGATGTTTTAACGTCAACTTCTTCTTTTGACCACTCTGCACTTTCAGGTTGCAATAGAGCAGCATAAAAAGGAGCGACAGAAGAAAGATCACGTAATAACTTTCTTGCCAAATCTGAGCTATCCCCTATTTGTTTTTTTATTTCTGAGAATAATTTCTTGTCAGTGCAATAATCATATTCCGAACACCAATAATGGACTAGGAAATTATCAATCGTATTTGAATCATTAAAGTTGTCGAATGTTTTTATTAATGAGTTCCAGGATTCTTTAGATTGGTCTATTGAAATGCTCGTATTTTTAATACTTTTAAGAATTAGATTTTTTACTAAGTCTGAAGTTGTTAAATCTCGACCTCTGGCATTCAATGTCTCAAAAATAAGATATGCATCATCTTCGTTATCTAGCTGGATGAACACCAACTTTAAAGACAGTACTTTATCTCTAAAACTTTTTAGTTTTTGTACAATATTTTTATCATTGTTGGTAAACAGGCTTGCCTGTGCCGAAAGCTCTTCAGCTAATTCAGGTATTGCTTGGTATATTTTACTGTTGATAATATCGAAAGCTATCTCTAGCTTTTTTTCCTCAGATCCAACTTCACAATTGATATTATATCCGTCATAGCTTTGGATGTGACTTTGTAAATATGGAAAAGAGGTTTCAGCCTTTAAAACAAACTCATCTTCATTATCAATATTAGCTTTTTCAACGTACTTGTGAACGCCTATCGCAAGATTTTCTTCACCTATCCGTTGAAACGCATTCCTTATCGCAGATAATATTAGGGTGATAGTAGTTAAACGCTGTTGACCATCGACAATACCGAAATATGGTTTTTTAGTTTGATATACAACCATTGATCCAATAAAGTAATTTTCTGTTTTCTCAAGAATAATATCATCCCAGAAGCTTTCAACTTCATCATTGTTCCAGGAATAAGGCCTTTGAAACCTAGGGATAGTAAAATAACCCGACGAGAAAATGTCTTGAATCTCTTTATCATTTGCTTCAATTTTCAAATTCGCTCTCCATTTCTATTCTCGTATAACAGTGTTCTAGTCGGAATAATGTTAAATCGGGATTTAACAAGAACTGTATTTTCCACGACTAATAAATAATTTTTCTTATAATTTCATAATCTTGCTCAAATACCTAACGGTAATTTTTAACCTCGTTATTTTGTATTTAGCCAGAGTAGTGTTATGTGCAACAGCAAGGAATTAAATCGAAGAATGTGGGCATCAAGCACATCATCTTTGGCCGCCGTAACTTAAAGCTTCGGAGCTGAAGCACCTCCTACAAAGGGCATAATCTTGGTGGCCGAAGGCCATATTCTCTCGACTCAAGGCTCGCCGGTTATTGGCTAAATTATGCGGGTCAATTGGCATGGATAGCCAATTGAGCTTTTCGCCGTCGGGAACGGCTAAAAGCGGCCTGCTTAATTTGGTCAATAAACGGAATAAGAGCCTTGCCGGAGAGCGGCCTTTCTTCGTTAGTTCTTTCGGCTGTTGGAAAGAAGTAACTCAAGCCGCAGGGATGCGGCTTGAAAAAAGCAAGGGATTGCGGTCGCGCAGCGATAAGTGCGCGCAGCGCATAATCTTAGTGGCCGCAGGCCATGCTTAGAACAAACAGTGCGGTTTATTCAGCTGAGTCTTTTGACTCTTCTTTATTCAATTTATTTTTCGTTGGATCATATTTAGCAAACCAACCCATAATGTTGTCGGTTTTAGCCACTAAACGACTGGGGCGTGAGGCAATATAGTGGGGCGAGCCCGGCACACGAATCAATGCGGTATCAACACCAAGCATTTTCAGCGCGGTGTAAAACTGCTCAGCTTCCCACGCTGGGGTACGGTAATCTTCTTCTCCCACCATCAGCAAAGTCGGGGTTTTGACCTTATCCACGTAGCGAATGGGTGAATGTTTAAGAAAAGCTTCAGGGTTTGACCAGGGATCATCACGTATCCAATGGCGGCGCACATATTGTGCAATGTCACCTGCCAACGCCATTGTCATCCAGTTGATCACGGGCTTAATTGAAGCTGCAGCGGCAAATCGATTGGTTTGAGTCACAATCCAAGCGGTTAATATACCGCCGCCTGAACCTCCGGTCACAAATAAGCGTTTAGGATCAGCATACTTTCTTGCCACTAGCTCATCCACAACACTCATTAAGTCATGGTAATCATTACCCGGATATGCCAAGTCAATTTCAAGAGCAAAATCTTCACCATACCCTGTTGAACCGCGCGGATTCGACCAAACTGTGACATAACCTTCGGCGGCATAACGTTGCATTTCACTGGCAAAATAAGGGCCATACATTGTATAAGGGCCACCATGGATTTCTAGAATAAGCGGGAAACTTCCATCGGCTTTAAAATCAGGTGGAAGGGCAACCCAAGCCTCAATCTCTTTACCATCGAAGCTCGATTTGACTTTAAATTCTTCTACCTTGGCCATATTCAAATAAGGCAATACATCACTGTTCAATTCGGTCATTATTTTAGGATTTTTGCCATTAAGCTCAACCACGCCGACTTCGGCCGGACGGTCAGCAAAGCCAGCCATATAAGCAATCAAGGTTTTTTTACTAGCGCTGACAGAAAAACTACCGTCTGCATAAGGTCGACCAATCGATCCGCCACCAATGCCGCTGATTACTTTTGAGACTTTACCTTTGAGGTCAATGTTATATAAGCTTATCACCCCGAAATCCTCAGACAGTACCAGCAAGCTTTTACCATCAGGTGCCCAGCTAACATCACCCATTGCTCCGGGAAAGTCTGCTGCAATTTCTCTACTATCCGAACCATCAGCATTCATCAGGTACAAGTTATTTTGCTGGTATGACAGCACTTTGTCATCATAACCACGGTAAGCAATGAGCTTACCGTCAGGTGAAACAACTGGATTACCATCAGGGCCATTGCGGCTGGTCAACGCCTTCACTGATAAGTCAGCTAGGTCTACTGCATATATTTCACTTTCAACTGGGTCCAAATCACGGTCTTCGGCAGCATTACCAGACACCAACAATGTGCTGTTATTCAGCCAAGCTGGGCCAGACATATCGGCTTCACCAAAGGTTATTTGACGAGGTGTGCCACCATCAACCGGCAAGACAAACACGTGTGTTGCACCTTCTTGCAGATAACCAGCACCATCAAATCTAAAGGTCAAATCATCGATAACCTTCATTGCCGGATTCCAGTTAGCACCTTCGGGTGGTGACATTGGCTTAGCGAAACTGGGTTTTTCAGTTTTAACAAACATACTAAAGGCTACTTTTTTGCCATCTGGTGACCATACTGCTTCAGATGGTCCTGCAAAAAACTGCGCCAATGAAAAACTGCGTCCGCTGTCCAGATAAAGTAAGCGCAATTCTGGCTTACCATCCGTTGCGGTGGCATAGATCAAACGGCTGCCGTCTGGCGACCAACGGGGAGCACCTGCACTATTGGGCTCACTAACCATCGGGCGGTTACTGCCAGTGCTTAAATCTAGGAGCCAAATTTGACCTTTGTCTTTATCTGTCATTCGGTCCATTGAATGGCGCACATAAGCCACAGATTTGCCATCCGGAGCAATCTGCGGATCGGTGGCATACTCCATATCAAATACCCGCTCTGCGGTAAATTTCTTCGACTTAGCAGGGTCTTCTTTTGCTTGTACCCCGATGGGTAACAACAAAACAATTAAGCCCGCCATTAATAGTGTTCGATTGTTCATTATATTTCCTTACGTAATTAAAGTGCCCTAACATGCCAAAAAGCAGCAAAAGACGCGAACAAACAGTAGAAGTGAGTGAACTAAAAGTCCACAAAATTTTTTAAAGCTTACTTTCAGGTAAACAAGTGACTTACTAATATTAATAAATTGACAAAAGCAGGTCGATATTGCGCATTCACAGATACTTGCAAGCCGATTAAATTTTTGCTTAGATGCAGGTCATTTTACATAACAAAGAAGTGACTATGCATTCTTCTAAATTAACCATTGGCTTACTTATCAGTTCAGCCTTGGCACTAGGTGCCTGTTCGCCCTCCAATCAAAATAGCCAAGCAGAAAATACTACTGCACTTAAAAAACAAGAATCTAAAATCATGCAATACACAACAGCTGGGCAGACAGACGCTGACCATCTTTACCTTGAAGAAGTCTTAGGCGATAAAGCCCTTGAAGAGGTTAAACAGTGGAATGAACGTACCCTTAGTAAATTAACTGCCGATCCTCTTTTTGCGCAATTAGAAAGCGAAGCGCTGGCAATATTACAAAGCAAAGACAAAATCCCCTATGTGTCTTATCGAAATGGTGAAGTTTTCAATTTTTGGCAAGACGCTGAGCATGTGCGCGGAATTTGGCGTAAAGCGACTCTTGAAAGCTACTTAAGCGATTCGACTCAGTGGCAAACCATACTAGACATCGATGCGCTATCCGCCGCAGAAGACAAAAACTGGGTATTTAAAGGCACCAGTTGCCTTGCTCCTGATAACGTGCGTTGTATGCTTAATTTATCCGATGGCGGCAAAGACGCAGTGATACGTCGCGAGTTCGATACTCTGAGTAAAACATTTATCCAAGATGGCTTTATCACTGAAGAATCCAAAGGTTCAGTATCGTGGTTGGATGAAAACACCATGGTCGTTGGTGTTGATTTTGGTGAAGGTAGCATGACTGACTCAGGTTACCCTATGGTAGCTAAGTTATGGAAACGCGGCACACCACTAACTAGTGCGGTTGAATTCGGTCGCGGCGAACAAACTGATGTTGGCTATTGGTCATCAGTTTGGGATTTGTCTGACGGTCGTCACGAAATCATCGCAACCCGCGCATTAACCTTTTATGACAGTGAAAACTATTGGTTTGCGCAAAACCCAGACGGCAGTATCGCCCCAGGTAAAAAATTACCTTTACCACTTAAATCATCAGTGGCAGGAGAATTCAAAGGTCAGGTGCTGTTAACCTTGGCCGAAGATTGGCGTGATTTTGCCTCCGGCACCTTAGTCAGTTTTGCACTGAATGATTTTATGGCCGATGGCAATATTGAAAACGTTAATCTCGTCTTTAGTCCTGATGAAAAGTCGTCTATCGAAAATATCGGAACAACGCAATCCAAAGTCTTGTTGAGCATTTACCGTGATGTAAGCGGTGCGGCTTATGAGTTTGACTGGAATGGTGAGCAGTGGACCTCGAAAAAACTGGATTTCCCCGCTAATGGCTCAGTATCTATCGGTAGTACAAATGCTAAAGAAGACGTCGCCTTTGTCTCATCAGAAAGCTTCTTAACCCCAGATACGCTTTACGTTTACAACACCCAAAGCGGTGAAAAAACCAAAGCAAAATCACTTCCCAGTTGGTTCGATGCCAGCACCATGGTGAGTGAGCAAAAGTTTGCGACCTCAAGTGATGGAACTAAAGTACCGTATTTTATTGTACGTCAAAAAGATATCCCCTTAGATGGCAGTAATCCTACTTTGCTGTATGGCTATGGTGGTTTTCAGGTCTCTCTTAACCCAAGTTATTCCGCCACACGGGGCAAGCTGTGGGTTGAACGTGGTGGCGTTTATGTCCTTGCCAATATTCGAGGTGGTGGCGAATACGGCCCCAAATGGCATCAGGCCGGTTTAAAAACCCAACGTCAAAACATCTACGATGACTTTATTGCGGTGGCCGAAGATCTAATTAGCAGCAAAGTAAGCTCGGTTAAGCACCTCGGTATTGAAGGCGGCTCAAACGGCGGCTTATTAATGGGTGTTATGTTTACTCAGCGTCCTGATTTATTTAATGCGGTAATTTGCCAAGTCCCCTTGTTAGATATGATGCGTTATCACACCTTGCTCGCTGGGGCTTCTTGGATGGGAGAATATGGCGATCCGAATGATCCAGTTGAAGGTGCATTTTTACGCAGTATTTCGCCTTACCACAACATCGCACCCGAAACAGACTACCCGGAAGTATTCTTCATTACTTCCACTAAAGATGACCGTGTCCACCCCGCTCATGCGCGTAAAACCGCAAAACGCATGGAAGATCAAGGTCATGCCTTTTTATATTATGAAAACATTGATGGTGGCCACTCAGCAGCCGCAAATCTAAAAGAAACCGCCAAGCGCTTAGCCTTACAACATACCTATTTGTTTGAAAAACTGCGGGATAATAAATAAAGATTCACTAGCGTAAAACCTGTCGACCTGACTAATCCAAATGGAAGTAGTCAGGTCGACATTCCTATCAAATACATTCTAATTTAAGTTAATTCCCACTCCTTTGTTTGTTATTTTATCTTATTAAAAATCCGTGCCATCTAACGCAAACACTAAAAAATCACCTACCAACAAAGTTCTTATTTATTTATTGTTGAGCTGTTCTTGTCAATGGATTGCCCCAACAGTGTTGCCCCAACGGTGTTGCCCCAGCGGTGTTGCCCCAGCGGAGTTGTTAGCTGGGGGTAATTAACTTCATTGACAACATTTGTTATGAAATCAACATCTGTGGTTGATTTGTTCGTCCCTAAAGGAACTCCTACAAGGGTTGATTTAGCAACTGTAGGAGCTGCTTTAGCTGCGAACAGTCAACTTTTTGTGAAATCAGCATCTGCTGTTGTTTTTTCGTCCCTAAAGGAACTCCTACAAGGGGGGGATTTAGCATTTGTAGGAGCTGCTCCGTAACGGATGTTATTAGCTGCGAACAATCAGCCATCATGGATAAATTAACCTCATTGACAACATTTATTATGAAATCAACATCTGTGTTTGATTTGTTCGTCCCTAAACAACTCCGTTGGGGCCATGCCGGTTACCGGGAACTCCTACAAGGGTGATGATTTGTCTTAGGTAGGAAGCTGCCTTAACTCTGTGTTCTCTGTGATGAAATGCTTTTGCTTTTGCTTTTGCTTTTGCTTTTGCTTTTGCTCATGACTATCAGCTCGAACCTATCTACTTACATCTATTTTTTTGCATAAATCAAATCGACCTTTAAGCAGATATGCCACACACTTTACAGTGGGGGTTTTTCATCAAGTTAAAAGTTTGCCATTCACTGCGCATAGCGTCAAACATCAACAATTTATTCGCTAAAGGTTTACCAAAAGAGGTGAGTATTTTAATGGCTTCAAGGGCTTGCATCGCACCAATAATACCGACCACGGGTGACATAACCCCAGCCTCCATACAACTCAGATTTTGCTCACCAAAACTGCCACTTAAACATTGATAACAGGCATGTTCGGCTTGCTGGGTAAAACTCGCCACCTGCCCTTCCATGCGGATTGCAGCTCCCGAAACAAGAGGGATTTTGCTGGCGAAACAGTATTTATTCAATTGTGTGCGGGTGGCAAGATTGTCGCTACAATCAAGCACAATATCATGCTGCTGTAATTGCTTATTCAAGGCCATATCATCCAAGCGTTCTATCACAGCATTAATATGTATTGCGCTATTCAGTTGATGTAAAGCCTTGCTAGCAGATTGACTTTTATAGCTGCCAATAGCTTGTTCAGCATGGAGTATTTGGCGCTGTAAATTACTCAATTCTACCGTATCGTCATCAACAATAGTTAGTAGCCCTATCCCTGATGCCACTAAATACTGTGCGGCAGCACATCCTAATCCACCAGCACCGATCAATAACACGCGGGACGCTAACAACATTTCTTGGCGTTCTAAATCAAAACCTGGCAGCATAATTTGCCGACTGTAACGCAGGGCTTGCTGGGTATTGATACGTTTATTTTGTGGTATTATTTTCATATAGGCGCGACTTAAGCATTTATCTTGTTTTTAACATTTGTCTGTTAAAACAACAAGTGGCCATCGGCAATATGACGATTATCAGTCAAGCTTGGCTTCTAAGATGATAAATTATTGAATTTTAAATGATTCCTACCTAGGGCAAGGGATGTTAGCAAACGAGAAGACTATGTCGAAAAATAAGAATGATAAAATTGCACATAATCTAGAGCTAGCGCGCAATTTACATAAAAGTGGACAGCTAGCTCAAGCAATAGTTGCCTATAAAAAAGTATTAAGAGCCGCTCCCACTCACCCTGATGCCTTGCATTATTTAGGTTTAGCTTTATACCAAACGGGCAATATAAACGATGCTATTCACAATATTAAACGCGCAATTGTGCTCGCTCCAAAGTACCCAGATGCGCTGAGTAATCTAGCTAATATCTATAAAGAGTTAGGCCGTTTAGACGAGGCGCAAACCCTCTATTCACAGGTGCTGATTCTTGCACCAACTCACACAAATACCTTAGTGAATATGGCGATTACCCTAAGAGAGACAAAGCACACGCAAGAGGCACTTAGCTTTATAAAACAGGCTCTTGCACTTGAACCAGAGCATGCTATTGCACTGCATAATTTGGGAAATATCTATGCTGATTTAGACCAGTTTGAACTTGCATTGGCCAGCTATAAACGGGCCTTAGAATTGAATCCACTTAATCAAAATACATCTAAAAGTCTTGCCCATACTTTGAACCAAATGGGTCGTCTTGATGATGCAATAAGGGTACTAACAGAACTTATCGCCCGACATCCAGAGGATGCCGTTGCCAAACATCTCTTGGCTGCTTATAACCCCACTAACACACCAACTCGGGCATCAGATCTGTATGTCAAACAAACCTTTGATGCATTTTCAGCCAGTTTTGATACGTCTTTGGCACGTTTACAATATCAGTCACCTACTGTAGTCAGTGAAAAGCTAATAACAAGTCTTAACTCTGGGGCGGATAGAGTAGATATTTTGGATATTGGCTGTGGAACAGGATTGTGTGGCCCCTTATTTAAACCAGTAGCTCAATGTTTAATCGGGGTCGACTTATCGCCTAAAATGTTACAAAAAGCCAGTCAATTAGACGTGTATGATGAACTGCATGAAAGTGAATTATGCGCCTACATGCAAAGTACACCACGGCAATTTGACTATGTGGTTTGCACAGACACCTTTGTTTATTTTGGTGAATTACAGGGGGCATTGAACGACGCTTATAGAGTACTAAGGCCCAAGGGATATTTAATATTTACTGTCGAGCAACATCGTAACGAATTAGTGAGTAAAGACTACCACTTGCAACTCAATGGTCGCTATAGCCACAGTCAAAGGTATTTGCGCGCCGCTTTGCTTGCGGCCAATTTTACGCTGTGCAGTATTGAAGAAACTGTACCTCGCATAGAAAACGGTAAAGCGGTAGATGGCCTATTACTTTTGGCCCAGAAACAATAAGCACATTGAGGCCTTACTTGATCTCAAGATCAACTCAGACAAAGCGTAGACAAGGCACTAACACGATTAATTCTGCTTAATTAATTTACTTTTTGTTCAACATTTAGCCATTTGCACACTGATAGTGGATTAGCCGTTGCAAAGCACACAAAAATAAGTAAACTGCGCCTCTTCGGTCGGTGTGTAGCGCAGCTTGGTAGCGCACTTCGCTGGGGGTGAAGGGGTCGTAGGTTCAAATCCTATCACACCGACCATTAAATTCTCCTCCGCATCAGTTTTTTACTGCAGTTTTTCCTCCCACGTTTTTATATTCATAATTTAATAAATATTTTCCGCTGATATAAGTACTTTGCTAGTTGATAAAATAATGCAACAAAAGCCACTGCAAAAATCAACGAAGCTAATTTAGCTGGCATGATGGCACTTAAACCCTGATAAACAAAACCTTGCACATCTACTAGTTGGTCAGCGTTATTTTGCCAATGAATTAAGGGCAATGTTGCGGCAAACAACCATGCTAGTACATAGATAAACAAGGGATTGCTGCCGTATATTTGCGCCCAGTTAAACCACCTTTTGTATTGCTTAATATCGTGTAAATAGATAATCACTGCCAATACTAACCAAGCTATACCACAGGTTACTAAGACATAAGAACTCGTCCACAACGCTTTGTTGATGGGCAACAAAACATGCCAAAAGCCGCCTAGCAAACTAGCCATCATTCCCCATAAAATAAGTAATTGACATTGTTGCTTCGCAGACGGATAACGATTCAGCATAGCACTGGTTAAGTAGCCTGCTAAAACGGTAACAATTGCCGGTAAACAGCTTAAAATCCCCTCAGGCTCAAAGGCAATACCAAAACCTTGATACAGATGGCTCTTACCCAAGATGAATACATCCACTATTTTCACCAAGTTTGAACTTAGGCCATAAGGCAATGAGACTAAATTCAGTAAGCCCCAATATCCCAAGAGTAAAATGACACAACAGCACAGCACCTGTTTGAGATTTAACACACAAATTAAAATAGCGGCAATGCCGTAACATATGGCGATTCGTTGCAATACGCCCATTATGCGCCAGTCTGTAGCCGGCTCTAGAAATGGATAAATATTAAGCAAAAAACCAATAAAAAAGAGTAAAGTTGTTCGTTTGAGTATCTTTAGCCAAGGAAGGTGCTGAGTGCTCGCTTCTGTCGATTTGGCAAATTTAGCCATGGAATAATACATCGCCGCGCCAACTATAAATAAAAAGAAAGGAAAGATTAAATCAGTAGGAGTAAGACCATGCCAACTGGCATGTAACAATGGCGCGTAAACCTGTGACCACGAGCCAGGGTTATTGACTAACAACATGGCCGCCAGCGTTAAACCGCGAAAAACATCTAAACTTATTTGTCTGTTCATCTCTTAGCTCCGTTGGCGGCTCTTGGTTTTTTACAGGGGCAAGTTAAGTCTTACCAGTCGCGTTTTTTGTGACCTAGCAAAGCGTAATACAAAATAAACGTATATAAGGGCAACATGACCCAATAAGCATCTTGACCATTGGTGGCATCAGACAATAAGCCGTAAATTAAGGGCACGATGGCCCCACCGCAAATCCCCATAATTAACAAGGCCGAGCCACGGGCGGTAAATTTTCCCAATCCAGCTAATGCTAAGGGCCATACGGCTGGCCATACCAAGGCATTGGCAAACCCTAACAAGGCAATAAAGGCAATGGTGTCGGGTAATAGTGGCACACCTGCCCATCCCCATAAGGTGGACGACACTATTTGGCTGGTGGGATCACTAAATACCACTAACAGTGATAACACCAATCCCAGCACGGCTGACGCGACCAAAGCAAGGCCCTGACTTACCCAACGCGGGATCAATGCAATGCCTAAACCATAACCAATTAACATAAATGCCATGGTATACGATGTAAGTGAACTGGCATTTGCCACGCCTAAATTTGAAGCAAATAAGCCAATGGTGTCACCGGCAATGACTTCTGCCCCTACATAAACAAACAAAGTCATTGCGCCAAGTACTAAAGCTGGAAATTGCAAAATAGAGGTTTTATCTGCTTGCCCACTGTTTTGAGCTTGCTGTGACTCTTGCTCTAAAGGTAACTCAGGTAAGGGTGACATTTTTAATAACCAAGCCAGTATGCTGAAAACAACTGCCATGCCTAAATACGGGTAAATCAAACCATGAGATAAGGCAGTAATGGTTTCGCTTTGTTCAAGTGCGGGCATAGCTGCCAAGGACGCAGAAGACAAACTGGCAAAATCACCCAACACAATGGCGGTAAAAGCCAGTGGCGCAATCACCCCAGCACCTTTGTTCATTAAACCCATAAACATAATACGTACCGCAGCACTTTTTTCTGGGCCAATTTTGACCACATAAGGATTTGCGGCGGTTTGTAATATCGTTAAACCAGTACCAATCACGAATTGTGCAATCAAAAACACTGAGAACTGTTGATAATAAGCAGCAGGCATATACAACAAAAAGCCGCCGACTAATATCAATAACCCCAGCGCCATGCCGTTTTTAAACCCCGTTCGCTCCAATACCGCCGCCATTGGCAGAGCCATCACTGTATAGGCAACATAAAAAGCAAAGGCAACCATAATCGCTTGCGTATCACTAAGTTGGCAAACCATTTTCAAATAAGGTATCAACGCCCCATTTTGCCAAGTCACAAAACCAAAAATAAAAAATAGAGCACCTATAATTGCTAAAGGTACAAAATTACTGAGAGGGGGCGCTTTTTGTTCAATACTTAAATCACCGTTCATTTACTGTGCCTTCTTGTGTTTTTTGAATTAATAAATCTGCCTTAGTAACACCTGTTTGCTGTTGCGCTAATAGTAATGCACCGTAATCGGGCTCATGTAAGGCTTTACTCAGCTTTGCTTGCACATCAGACGCTAACCAAGGCTCAAGTTGTTTCGCTAAGCCACCAATCATCGATAAATTTTGCTCACTGAATGTCAATAATCGCCGAGCTAAGTGACTCAAATAGTCAGCACCTTCACGTAATATACTCATCGCAATAGGGTCGTTTTGTTCGGCAGCGGCAATCACTAAGGGTGCCAAGCCGGCAAAAAAGACGGCCGGTGCACCGTTTACAATCTCAGCCACCGCAGTGGCATCTTTGCAGGCTAGCTGCTGTTTTAATGTTTCGACCAAAGGTGAATACGCACCAATACCGTCCATTGCTTCAAGGCATAGACGTGTAGCGCTCAAACCTATCCACGCGCCGCCTCCTTTATCGCCGGCAGTAAAACCGTGACCACCGAGATTAAGTTGCTGCCCCTCCAACACAGCAAAAGCCGAAGAGCCTGTGCCACTGATGATCACTGCACCATCTTGTCCACCGTGAGCACCTAAACAGGCAATATGTAAGTCCGTGGTAAGGTGAACGGTGGCAAAAGGATGCTGCCATTGCAGCATTTTATGTTTGATACTCGGTAAATTAACCCCAGCCAAGCCCATCCCTACATGACAATGAGCTAAAATGTTAGGACTTAGTTGCGCTTGTGCTAAGGCTAACTCACAGGCATCAACAATGGAGTGCAGGGCTAAGGAAAAATCGGTAGCAGGGTTGGCTGAGCCAGATAAACCTTCGCCAATAATCTCACCACTTTGGTTTTGCAGTAGCGCTTTACACTTCGTACCACCGCCATCTATGCCAATAAAATAATGCCCTTGCAAAACTTACTCCTGTGAAACGTGGGTGGATGAAATAAGCACAGTTCGACTAACACGGGATAATCCAGGCATAGTTGAGCGCAAACTCACCTCGCCCTCGACCTTAACTGGCCCGTAATAAACCCGCCACTGTGGCTCAACTGTCGTTTTAAACTCAATACCTAAACCATTAAACATAGCGTTCGCATACAGAGTGCCCTTGTCAATTTTAGCGCCCGGTGTGGGCAAGCGAAAAAACACTCCATCACGGCGTAGGTCGGGCAGCACTTTGTTTAATAAGACTTGAGTAAAACTCGCCCAGTCAGCGTACATCTGCTGCTGTTTACTTTGACTAAATACATGACTGCTATTCGAATATTGCTGCTTAGCTTGATAGGGTACAGCCCAATTAGGATTAACCCACGCTCGCTCAGCAAAAGCGATTAAACGTGGAAATAGCATGTAATTGGCACTGTCGTCGCTACGCACTGTTTCACTCCATAACTGAGCTTGAATACCGCTGATTTTAGCCCCGTTTTTCAAACTAATTTGCTCATCACTTTGGTAATCTCTACCTAAAGAATCTGTCCAAAATTCCGCATGCACCGGAAGATTATCAGGCATAAATTGAAATACTTGAAAACTATCAGTATTGCGCGCGCCCCAATAATACCCGGGCTCTTGTGGGTCAGCTTGATAGGGAAAATCGAAGTATAATACATCGGGGAACGACAAAACCGTATCCCATCCGCGATTCACAAAATCGTGGGCACGATTATAACCACCATTGGGTAATAAACCCCAAATATTGGCTTGTATTTTTGCCGGTAATTGACTTTGCTTAGCATGAGCTAAACCATCATCCCAAGCTGCGGCCTCAATGCCTTTTTGCGCAACCATGTGGGCGACTTTTTCAACAAAATAAGCCCCTAGTTGTCCGCTATTTTGTAATTCGTCACTCTGAGCCATTAAGGCTTGGCAGGCAGGCGAGTCTTGCCATGCACCGGCAGTTTCATCGGCACCAATATGGTAGCGTTTCAGTGGCACACCGGCATCAGCATGCATCTTGATCAACTCATCGAGCACCTTATCAACAAAAGTGTAAGTGGAATCAATACAAGGGTTAAGGGTATTGTCTTTGTAATGTTGAATAGAACGGTATTCACTTTTATCCGCAAACTCCGTGAGCAAATACTGCTCAGCTTGTGGCGTCCGTTCCATTGCGACTAAGCGATGATAGCGGGCTTCCATGGCTTTAATTGCCGCCCTTGAGTGGCCTGGCATATCGAGTGACGGGATAACTTCGATAAATCGTGCTGCGGCAAAACGCAATATATCTTGGTAATCTTGCGTACTTAAGTAGCCATTTACTCCACTATCTCTATCTGGCCCACTGCCAAGTTGTGGCATTAAACAGTTTCGCTCTAAGAGATCAAAACAACGGAAAGCGCCGACATCAGTCAATTCAGGTAAACCTGGAATTTGTAGTCGCCAAGCTTCATCTTCGGCTAAGTGTAAATGTAATTTATTGATTTTTAGGGCCGCCATTTGCTCAAGCAAAGTCAGCAAAAAGGCTTTGCTATGAAAATTACGCGCAATATCCAAATGTAAACCCCGAAAATCATAACGAGGGCCATCCACTACTCGGCCCGTAGCCACAGTGTGTTGTTGGTCAATTAACTGATATAGACTCATCAGACCATAATAAAGGCCACTGTTACTGCTCGCTTTAATATTTATGGCCGTGGTGGTGATATCAAGTTGATAGTCTTGTTTGGCTTGGGCTGAGTCTTGGTTAAGCTCAAGGCTTAAGGGTATAGCCGAGGCAGCGGAGTAAGATACTAAGACTCCTTTCTTGGCTAAACGCTCAAACGCAGCAGAAAAATAATTCGCCGCCATATTGTCGATTTTAAGGCCATTTTTAAGCTCGAGTCTAATCACAGGATTAAGCTGGTTATGTTGAGCTCGGGGAATTAAGCGTTCGACATTACGCTGAGATTTTTGTGATCCTGTGTTCTGTGCAACAAGCGCTTGATTAATGGTGGCGTAATGTTCATACAGCCACTGAGGACTTGCCATGGCAACCTCGTCGTATTGGCTGCGTTTCGTCTGCTTAAGTGAGCTAAAGGGTAGAACGTGGGGTGACACCAAAAGTTGAGTATCGGCCTCAATTATTGGCACTGTCGCCTGTAACACTCTAGCTTGCAAGCCAGGTGCTACTATAAAATAATTAGGAAAGGCTTCAGACTCACTCACCAACGAGCCAACTCCCTTAAACTCGATGGTATACCGACCTGGTTTAATGATTTGTGCTTGCTGAGGTTTAATAATATGAATATCGCCATTAATATGCCGGATATCGAATATCGTGCTGTCGTCCCACTTAATGTTGGAAGTATTACTAAAATAAATCTGCCAATCGTCTAACTTTATATTCTGTTTAAAATTTAAACTTATTTTGCCAAGGTAACATTGTGAAGATCCTACATCTCGTTGGCAGTGCTCAACATCAACATTGTTAAGGATTGTAAAGCTCAGTTCGGTTTCCCTTGCAATTTGATCTAACAAGGCTTGGTGCTCTAGAGCATTCACTGACGATGTCGCAGCCAGTGAATCATTGCTAGTCAATAGCAATAATAGTGCGCTTAAATAACTGCGCCAATGCCTTATATTACTTTGCTTCACGTTTATTCCTTTTATCAACTGCCACTTCCTAGGTTTGACTTTAATCCGCACAATAGCAACAAATACGCCAGTATTTGCGCCTAAATCAGTCACCCAAAAAGTTAACAACACTTACAATAAAACGCACATTAATTAACAATGACAACGCTGTCAACAGAAACTATAGTGAGGTGTAAATAAAATCTTGAGATAAAATATCTACAGCCTCGCGATTTAGCTTGTTTATTCGGCTTATTTAAGCCCCTAGAGTGACTTACTATGGATGGTGAAATTCTCTCAATAAAAGTCAGCACTTTAGGCTAACTGGCTGATATACTGCTTAAAATTTCAAAAGATTCAGCGTTTGATTTAGGACGCTATATTAAAACAACGCGCGGAAAAACAGATGAAATCAACCATCACTGATGTCGCCAAATTGGCCGGTGTTTCAATTAAAACCGTATCCAGAGTCATCAATATGGAAGATTCGGTCACTGAAGACACTCAAAATCGCGTTTCAGCAGCCATCAAACAGCTAAACTACCAACCTAATCAGGCAGCCAGAAATCTTAAAGGCACTAACTCTTATACCTTGGGTTTTGTTTATGACAACCCCAATGCCTATTATGTTATCCAAATGCAAGAAGGTATCTTGGCAGAATGTCGCGAACGCGGTTATGAATTGATTATTCACCCTTGCAATGCCAAGCAAGTGGATATCATTGATGAAATTAAAAGCATGGCGAAACGCTCACAATTAGCCGGTTTAGTGATTTCTCCTCCCTTATCTGAAACACCAGAAGTATTGGCCGCTATCGAAGAATTAAACTTAAGTTATGTACGCATTATTCCTGGCTCACATAATTCGGCAGAATCTACACCTTGCGTATTTGTGCATGACCATGATGCAGCTTACAAAATAACCGAGCATTTAATTCAACTAGGCCATAAAGACATTGCTTTTATCGGTGGTGACAAGGGGCATCGATCGACAGATGAACGTTTGAATGGTTATATAGCCGCTTTAAAAGCCCATCAACTTGCCTTTAAACCTGACTATATTATTGATGGACACTACACCTTTGATTCGGGGGCAACTGGGGCAAAAACCTTACTTAGTTTGGCAAAAAAACCCACAGCAATATTTTGTTGTAATGATGAAATTGCCGCCGGAGCTTTATTTGCGGCGCGCTTAAGTGGTTTGCAAATTCCTCAACAATTAGCCATTGCAGGGTTTGAAGATAGCCCATTTTCAAGACAAACCTTACCGCAGTTAACCACTGCAGCCCAGCCTACCAATATGATCGCACGTAAGGCAGCTGCATTGTTAATTTCGCATATTGCAGCTAAACGCAGCAAGGCTAAAATAATCCAGCCCGCCATGCATCAGCACTTTGAACCGCAATTATTAATTAGAGAATCGACTCAGTTAAACTCACAGAGTATCAAACCATAAAGTGGTGAAAACTAATCACCACTTTTGTCATCAGCACTAATACGACTGGCGGTTGCGCCACTTTGATCTTTGTACTTAGCATCCACTCTGGCGTTATAGGGTTTTTCAGCAAAATCAGACAATACTTCAAAACTGATCGCCGCTATTTTCATGCCGGGTTTAAGGGCTAGGGGCAGTCTGCCACCATTATAAAATTCCAGTACAATATTACCCGACCAACCAGGATCGATGCGATGGGCAGTAACGTGCACCATTAAGCCTAAACGGGCTAATGATGAACGTCCATCCAACCAACCGACAATGTTTGCTGGCAGGGTCACTGATTCCAAGGTGACCGCTAACGCTAACTCACCAGGGTGCAAGAAAAAGGATTTATCTGCCGCAATCTCAATTTCATCGCTCATTACATCATTTAAGGCCGCTTGCACCTGTGCCTTAGGACCGCTTAAATCAATGTAAGGCGCATGCTGGCTTTCAAATACACGAAATTTATTACCCAGACGAATATCCACAGTCACACCGCTAATTTCACTGTATGCAGGCTCTGGGTTAATTTTAATTTTACCCTCCTGCATGTATCGATAAATGTCTTTGTCACATAAACGCATAATCTACTGCTCGTATTTTGATTTAAAAGTCGCGCCATGTTGGCACCGTAAAATTTAGTGTATAAGTTTGCTTGGTTATAGCCTACTTAGCAAGCTTTCCCCTTTAAATACAAGGCTTTCGAGGTTTCGCGGGCTAATTGTTGGTAGGCCAGAGTTAAGGCATGATCCGGCTCGCTGATTTGCAAGGGTTGACCGCCCTCGGCGTGTTGCCTAATCTTAATATCAAGAGGGAGTTGCGCCAACAAGGGCAGAGCAAATTCAGCAGCCAGCTTTTCGCCGCCATGTTCAGCAAATATCGCTTCATGATGGCCGCATTGGCTACAAACATGATAGCTCATATTTTCCACCACCCCTATAACGGGTACCTTAACCTTATTAAACATAGCAATGCCTTTGGTGGCATCCACTAGAGCTAAATCTTGCGGTGTAGTCACGATTAAAGCTGCGCTGACAGGCATTTGCTGGGCCAGCGTTAATTGAATGTCACCCGTGCCTGGCGGCATATCAACAATCAAATAATCAAGCTCTGGCCAATTTGTTTCATTGAGCAATTGCAGTAAGGCTTTACTGGCCATAGGGCCGCGCCACACCGTGGCGTTTTCAGCCGGGACAAAATAACCAATTGAGGTGGCCACCACGCCATGCACCGCCAGCGGATCAACCCGCTTTTGATCTTCACTGGTGGGTTTTAAGTTAGCGTTACCCAGCATTAAAGGAATAGACGGCCCATAGATGTCAGCATCCAGTATGCCCACTTTGGCGCCCTCTGCTTGCAGGGCAAACGCTAAATTTACACTGGTGGTCGATTTACCCACACCGCCTTTACCTGATGCCACAGCAATAATGTTTTTAACCTTAGCTAGGCCTGCAACCAAAGTAGGGGCAGTAGCAATACGGGTGTAGATTTGAATGTGTTTAATGCTGCTGGTATCCGCCGATAACAAAAGCTCTATTTGTTGCTTGAGCGCCGCATGTTGGCCTTGGGCTGCAAAGGGCAAATTTACTAGCAATGTATTATTTTTTAGCTCGAGGCACGATGAAAGATCATCTTGGGGCAAATTAAAAAACGTGATTAAACACTGCTGAATATTTTGACTTAAAGCGTCACTGAGAGATTTAGACTTAAAAAACATGATGTACCTTTGGTTTTAAACCACACAAGGTGATTTTCGTAATGCAATAATGGTGCAGAAGCGGTACCATTTGCGACCTTTTTAATTAACAGAAAAACAATTATACCAATGCTTTCACAACCGCAAACTAATCAAACTCGTAAAATTCTGGTCACCAGTGCCCTGCCCTATGCAAATGGCTCTATTCACTTAGGACATTTATTAGAGCACATCCAAACGGACATTTGGACCCGATTTCAACGAATGCGCGGTCATACTTGTATCAGCGTGTGTGCCGATGACGCCCATGGTACGCCGGTGATGTTGAAAGCCCAACAACTTGGTATTACGCCTGAACAGATGGTAGCGCAAACCCGCGCCGAACATCATCAGGACTTGCTCGATTTTCATGTTAATTATGACAACTACTATGTTACCCATTCTGACGAAAACAAGGCCCTATGTGAACTGGTTTATAACCGTTTAAATGCCGCTGGCTATATTAGCCGACGCACTATCAGTCAGTTGTATGATCCTGAAAAAGAGATGTTTTTGCCCGACCGTTTTGTCAAAGGCACCTGTCCTAGTTGTAAAGCCGAAGATCAAAATGGCGACAGTTGCGATGTCTGTAGTGCCACTTATGACCCAACTGAGTTAATTAACCCTCGTTCAGTAGTATCTGGTGCTACACCTGTATTGCGTGATTCTGAGCATTACTTTTTTGATTTACCCCAGTTTAAAGATATGCTGCAAAGCTGGCTGAAAAGCGGTGCGATCCAAATTGAAATGGCTAACAAACTGCAAGAATGGTTTGAAAAAGGCTTACAGCAATGGGATATCAGCCGTGATGCACCCTATTTTGGTTTTGAAATACCTAATGCCCCCGGCAAGTTTTTCTATGTGTGGGTTGATGCGCCAGTAGGTTATATGGCGAGCTTTAAAAATCTGTGTGACCGCACCGATGGCCTCGACTTTGATGAGTATTGGAACAAAGATTCAACTACCGAGCTCTATCATTTCATCGGTAAAGACATTACTTATTTCCACTGCTTGTTTTGGCCAGCCATGCTTGAAGGTGCCGGTTTCAGAAAGCCTACTGGGGTTAACGTGCACGGTTTTGTCACGGTCAACGGCGCAAAAATGTCTAAGTCAAAAGGGACATTTATTAAAGGCCGTACCTATTTGGACCATCTCAACCCTGAATATTTACGTTATTACTTTGCCTCTAAATCAAGCGATGCGGTCAGCGACATTGATTTGAGCTTTGAAGATTTTGCGCAAAAGGTCAATTCTGACTTAGTGGGTAAAGTGGTTAATATCGCCAGTCGCTGTGCGAGTTTCATCAACAAACGTTTTGATAGCAAGTTGTCTACTACCGTACTTGAACCCGCTTTAGTCGCCGAGTTCCAGCAGGCCCAAACCAGCATCAGCGATGCCTATGAAAAGCGCCAATTTAGCCGCGCTATTCGTGAAATCATGGCCCTAGCAGATAAAGCTAACCAATTCATTGATGCCAATGCACCGTGGGTCACCATTAAAGATCCAGAAAAACTACAATTCACCCATGAAGTGTGTTCTTTGGGTATTAACTTGTTCCGTTTATTAGTGGTTTATTTAAAACCCGTACTACCGGTATTAACTGAACAAGCAGAAGCCTTTTTAAATGACAGCTTAAACTGGGATAGCTTAAATACAGTATTAAGCGATCATAGCGTAAGCCCGTTTAAAGCCCTGCTGCAACGCGTAGAAATGGATAAAATTAACGCCATGGTAGAGGATTCAAAAGAAAACCTTGAACCCACCAAAACATTAGATCCAAACAGTCCATTGGTGAAGGATCCTATTGCACAAACCATCAGTTTCGAAGACTTTGCCAAAGTGGATTTGCGGGTAGCATTAATTGCCAAAGCCGAGCATGTTGAAGGTGCTGAAAAGTTACTGCGTTTAGAACTCGACTTAGGTGGCGAAAGCAAGCAAGTATTTGCTGGCATAAAATCCGCTTACAAACCGGAAGATTTAGTCGGTAAACACACCGTTATGGTAGCCAACTTAGCACCGCGTAAAATGCGCTTTGGTCTATCTGAAGGCATGGTATTAGCCGCAGGTCCAGGTGGTAAAGATTTGTTTATCCTTGAACCCCATACTGGCGCCCTACCCGGCATGAAAGTCAAGTAGGGT
>Ga0163215_100657_pt1 | contig 45875 bp, 44 predicted proteins | sample SynspAceP_FD_185934 | JGI IMG/M metagenome (GOLD analysis project Ga0163215, IMG submission 185934) | Saline lake microbial communities from Ace Lake in Antarctica - Synechococcus sp. Ace-P (Hybrid Assembly) | ecosystem: Environmental > Aquatic > Non-marine Saline and Alkaline > Saline | place...
ACTTGAGGGCGAACTCATTGGCGCCAGCGGCGCGCCGCCCTCGTTGTGTGAGCGGTTTATAGGGCCCACCAACACAATGAGTCAACAGCCCTTTTTACAAATCTGTCATTTTTCTCACTTTTTTGCGCTGGGAACGCGGCCACATCTAGGTTTGAGGCCGCCTATATACATAAAGTGCCTTTTCGACCCGGTTTTGCCATACCGCCGCCGGATTTCGGATTAGAAGATGTATGCAATTCAGCCTTGACGCTCGGCCTTTCCACGCCATTGCCATAAACAGGAATGAGACAGGCTTGCTATTTGACTCGCGCTCACGCGCAAGGCACATCTGCAGTATGCTTTGCCGCTTGAACGCGACCGGAGCCACTCACCCTGGAGGGAAAATGCCAAACGACGAATTTCTTGCACGGCAGATGGGCGATCAACCGCCGCTGCTGGCCGGCGGCCGCAAGCCACCGGACAAACGCGAGATCTCGCTGCGTTGGCTTTCGGGAACCTTTATGACCGGTATCACATCAAGCCTGTTGATGGGCGTGGCGCTGTTTGGCGCCATGGAAGGCCGCGAACAACTTACAATACCGGCGGAAGCGTTGGCGGCGACTGATCTTAATGCTGGCACACTCGGCGCTGTCGAGAAAGGCGCCCGCCTTGTTCAGTCGATCATCACCGCCAAGCCTGCCGACAGAACCATTATGGAAGTCTCCACAATGGTCCGTGACGGAGACCGGGACGTTGTCCGGCGCCAGCCTTTTGCCCATGTCAAAATCGTCTTGGCAGCCAACCACCCCAATGCCACGGCCAAAACCTACCCGAGCTTCAATCCGCTCAAGATATTCTCGGCTGGCGACGTTGAAGCAACGTCAAGTGTGCGGACCGGGGTTATCTATGGTGCGGAGGTTGATTCCGAGATCAGCTTGCGCTCATTTGATTTTCCGCTTGAAGCGCCTGGTCACCCTTTTGCAGCATCAATGACACTCGATGAAGCCGAAGAAACTGTCCGGACCAATGGATCGGTGCTGACCGATGGGTCGGTGCAATATGCATCCCTCAACTACGTCGATCCGCGCCGTTTTGCATCCAACCGTCTGGACCTCGACTTCAGTGCCAGCTTGAACGCACGGGTGATTGCGGAAAATGTTTCGATCGCATCCTATTCGCCCCAAATTGAACAACGCACTGAATATGTAGATGATATCATTCCGGTGAAAAAAGCGGCTTCCCTGGCTGATATTCTCGACGACGCCGGCTATTCGGCCGAACAATATGAGGCGGCGCTGGCCACCCTGACGCAGCAGATCAAGACCGACAGCATTCCCGCGCAGTCAGTCATCCGTGTTGGCGGCGAGCAAACTGGTGAAACCGCTCGAATTATCCGCATGAGCGTTTATCAACACACCAGCCACATGATCACCGTCGCGCTGTCGGACCACAATGGCTTCGTTATCGGCAACGAACCTCCCCCGACACCGGCAATAAGATCCGCATTCGACGAAACCGCGACGCCGGTGGCTACCGCGCGCGACCTGCCCAATATCTACGATGGAATATACCGCGCCGCCCTGGTCTATGGCATGTCCCCCGACATGGTCGGGCAGATCATCAAGATGCTTGCCAGCAATGTCGATTTCCAGTCGCAGCTACGTCCAACCGATACGCTCGAGGCCTTCTTCTCGGTGACAGATGACAGTGGCACCGCAACCGAAGAGTCCGAATTGCTGTTCGTCAACGCCAAATTCGGCGGCAATACGATTCGGCTTTATCGCTTCCAGCATCCGGAAGACAATTCCATCGACTACTACGACGAAGAAGGCCGCAGCGCCCGGCAATTCCTGCTGCGCAATCCCGTGCCGAACGGCAAGTTCCGCTCAGGTTTCGGCATGCGTCGCCATCCTATTTTGAAGTATTCACGGATGCACACCGGTGTCGACTGGTCCGCGCCCCGGGGCACGCCCATTATAGCGTCGGGCAATGGCATTGTTGAAAAAGCCAGCTGGGATTCAGGCGGCTATGGCCGGCAAACCATCATTCGGCATGCCAATGGCTACAAATCGAGCTATTCGCACCAGAACAAGATTGCCAAGGGCGTTGTCCCGGGCGCCCGGGTGCGCCAGGGTCAGGTTATCGGTGCGGTGGGCTCAACAGGACTCTCGACCGGGCCGCACCTCCATTACGAACTTATCGTCAATGGCAACAAGGTCGATCCTATGCGGATCCGCCTTCCGGACGGCAAGTCTCTCAAAGGTGACGCTTACGCGATGTTCGCCCGCGAGCGGGATCGCATCAACACCTTGCTCGACATCGAGATTGCCAACAAGGAACTCGCGAGCCGCTAGTGGTCTGACCGAAACAGATGATACCCATTTGTTTCGAAAAGCCAGCCCACAAGCTATTGATCTGGTGGGGCAACTTGTCCTGACAGATGGGAACCATCGGTCAGGATCGCACCACTAGACAGCAAGATCGGAAATCTGAGCGCTGGGAATATACGATTGAATTCATGATGCCGCCCGGCAGTCACCGGCTCTCAACCCGGCGGCACCTGGCCCTGCAACTGCAAACGCTTCTTCTTACTCAGTCCGGCCAGCACCAAGGTGTGAGACTGGCGGATATAATCGTGCAAAGCCTGATCATCCAGCGTCCGGGCATCAAACCGCTGCAACCATTTCAGCCCGCGTGAGGCGAGATAGGGCGCAGGCCGCATTCCTGGCTCGGTCTTCAGCATCTCGAAGCTCATTTCTGATGCCTTGAACGTCACAAAAATCCGGGCCTCCGAATCCGTTCCAACGATCGCAAAGACTTTGCCGCCCACCTTGTAGACATCAGAACCGCCCCATTGCACCACATGCGTCGCAGCGCACAGGGACATACAAAATCCGCGTATTTCGGCAAGACCTTTTTCCAAACGGTTTCAGCCCTTGATCTCTGCATTTACAAAAAAGGCGGATCCGAAGATCCGCCTTTTGCTATATTGTCTGCGGCTTAGGCTGCTTCACCCGAAGCCTCATCGGCCTCATCCAGCTTTTGGCTGGAGACAGAAAACACCAGCCGGTCAGAGCCTGCACTCACTGCGACATGGGAACCCTCGCCGACCTCACCAAGCAAGATCTTCTCGGCCAACGGGTCCTGCACATATTTCTGCACAACCCGCTTGAGCGGACGCGCACCATAAGCCGGATCATAACCCTTTTCGGCAAGCCAGGTCCGGGCCTCATCATCAAGCTTGACATCAATCTTCCGGTCCACCAGCAACTTGCCCAGACGGGTAAGCTGAATGTCGACAATGGCGCCCATTTCCGACCGGCGTAACCGATGGAACAGGATGATCTCGTCAATCCGGTTCAGGAACTCGGGCCTGAATGCCGAGCGCACAACACCCATCACGTCATCGCGGGCTGCATCGGCGTCCTGATCATCGCTGAGCGCTACCAGATATTCCGATCCCAGATTGGAGGTCATCACAATCAGGGTGTTGCGGAAATCAACAGTCCGCCCCTGACCATCGGTCAGACGGCCATCATCAAGCACCTGCAGCAGCACGTTGAAGACATCCGGATGAGCCTTCTCGATTTCGTCGAACAGGATCACCTGATAGGGCCTGCGCCGCACGGCTTCCGTCAACGCACCACCTTCATCATAACCGACATAGCCGGGAGGCGCCCCGATCAGACGCGAGACCGAATGCTTCTCCATATATTCCGACATATCCATCCGGATCAGCGCGGTTTCATCGTCGAACAAGAACTCGGCAAGCGCCTTGGTCAACTCCGTCTTGCCGACACCGGTTGGTCCAAGGAAGATAAATGAACCCATCGGCCGGTTTGGATCCTGCAAGCCGGCGCGGGCACGCCGCACAGCCTTGGAAACGGCCTGAACCGCTTCGTCCTGGCCAACAACACGTTTGCCGATCTCGTCTTCCATCCTAAGAAGCTTGTCGCGTTCGCCTTCCAGCATCCGGTCAACCGGAATTCCGGTCCAACGCGACACAATGTGAGCGATATGATCTGGCGTTACGGTTTCCTCGACCATGCCGGCCGCCTCCGTTTCACCGTGTGCTTCGGCTTCTTCAATTTGCCGCTCAAGCGCGGGTATCTCAGCATAGGCCAACTCGCCTGCGCGCTGGAATTCGCCACCGCGTTGGGCTATCGCAAGGTCGTTGCGGGCTTCCTCAAGCTTCAGCTTGAGATCGGCTGCCAAACCCAGCTTATGCTTCTCCGATTGCCACCGAGCCGTCATCGCATCGGATTTTTCCTCAATATCCGTCAATTCGCGCTCAAGCCGTTCAAGCCGATCTTTCGAGGCCTGATCGGTTTCTTTCTTCAGCGCTTCGCGCTCGATCTTGAGCTGCATGATGCGGCGGTCGAGCTCATCAAGCTCTTCGGGCTTGGAATCGACCTGCATTCTCAGCCGCGCCGCCGACTCATCAACCAGATCGATGGCCTTGTCCGGCAGAAACCTGTCAGTGATGTAGCGATTGGAAAGCACCGCCGCAGACACAAGCGCGGAGTCACTGATCCGCACCTTGTGATGCTGCTCGTACTTTTCCTTGAGCCCGCGCAGGATCGAAACCGTGTCTTCAACGGAGGGTTCTTCCACCATGACTGGCTGGAACCGTCGGGCCAAGGCTGCGTCCTTTTCCACATGCTTGCGGTACTCATCAAGCGTGGTTGCGCCGACGCAGTGCAATTCACCCCGCGCCAGAGCCGGCTTCAGCAGGTTGGAAGCATCCATTGCCCCGTCAGCCTTGCCCGCGCCAACCAGCGTGTGCATCTCATCGATAAACAGAATGATCCCGCCATCGTTGGCCTGGATCTCCGAAAGCAACGCTTTGAGCCGCTCTTCGAATTCACCGCGATACTTCGCGCCTGCAATCAGGGCGCCCATATCGAGCGACATCAGCTGCTTGTCCTTGAGCGATTCGGGCACATCACCATTGACAATCCTCAGCGCCAAGCCTTCCGCGATCGCGGTCTTGCCAACGCCAGGTTCGCCGATCAGCACAGGATTGTTCTTCGTGCGGCGCGACAGCACCTGGATCGTACGGCGGATTTCATCATCCCTGCCGATCACCGGATCAAGCTTGCCTTCCCGCGCAGCCTCGGTCAGATCTCGGGCATATTTTTTCAGGGCGTCAAAACCCTGCTCGGCTCCGGCGCTGTCCGCAGTGCGGCCCTTGCGAATATCATTGATGGTCTGGTTCAGCGCTTGCGCCGTCAAACCGGCGTTCTTCAAAATCTGCGACGTTGCGGCAGAAGGCTCAATCACCAGTGCCAGCAACAGCCTTTCAACAGTTACAAAGCTGTCGCCAGCCTTCTTGGCTGCGTCTTCCGCTGCCTGGAATACCTTTGCAACGGGCTGCGAAAGATAAAGCTGGCCATTTCCGCCAGTGACTTTCGGCAACTTCGCAAGCGCTGCTTCATTGGCGAGCCGCACATCGGCAGGTCTTCCGCCGGCGCGTTCGATCAGCGACGATGCCATACCCTGATCGTCATCCATCAACACCTTGAGCAGATGTTCCGGCATGAATTGCTGATGACCGTCGGCCAATGCTTTTGATTGGGCAGACTGAATAAAACCGCGAACGCGTTCCGAGTATTTTTCAATATCCATAATTTTCTCCTTTACGTGCCCCACCCTTTTCGGCGTGAAACACCAGTCCGGACGAGCTCCCAACTTCGGCAAGCCCCATCGATAAATCAGATATGGGTATTCACGGTTGCGTGATAAAGGGCTCTTTAAACAATAAAAAACCCCGGTTGCGAACAACCGGGGTTTGGCAATCAATCTGAAGACTTCCGATTATTCAGCGGCAGCGGGTTCAACCGCAACCGGAGCATCGTCGGCCGGACCTGCAGTATCCGTGCTGTCTTCCGTGCGAACCCGCTTCGGGCGTCCACGGCGGCGCGGCGCTGGACGCGGAGCAGCATCGACTTCAGGTGCCTCCTGACCTATTGCCACTTCTGCCGGAACACCTTCGATCACTGGCTGCGGTGCATCGGCGTCAAAAGCTGGCTTTGGCTGCGGTTCCGGCCGCGGTTTGCGCTCCTGCCGTTCACCCCGGTCGCTACGCTCATTCCGTTCGCCGCGATCCTGGCGCTCGGTACGGTCACCCCGGTCCTGGCGCGGTTGCCGTTCGGAGCGGGCCTGCTGCTCGTTCCGGTCGTTGCGCTGATCCTGAGCGTTACCATCATTGTCATTGTCATCATCGGAATCACGATCATCATCGTCCTGATCTTGCGATTCCCGCGCTTGGGATGCGTTTTCATCACGCTGGAAGCGCTCTTGCATCTGGGCCTGAGCTGTCAGGATAATCCGATTGTAATGCTCGGCATGCTGCAAATAGTTCTCAGCCATGACGCGATCACCAGAACTCTGTGCATCACGCGCAAGGTTCATGTACTTCTCCGCCACATGCTGGGCGGTTCCGCGAACTTTCACGTCGGGACCGGAGCTGTCGTAGGAGCGCGACAGCGGGTTCTGGCCTTTGCGATTGCCCCCGCCGCCACTATTATTATTGCTTCCGCTGCGTCCGCGACCGCGCTTATTTTGCTGTCCTGGCCTCATTCGATAGTCACCTGGTTGTGTTCCTGAAAAAATCTGTTGGGCGCTTTGGCCAAAATATTGGCTCGCAGGTTGCGCCGCGACAAAGGACCGTCCACCGATCCCGTCACCATTATGGGTTCAAATTCAGATACCCGCGCCAGAGGCTGTCCTGTGAACCAAAAGCCAAATTGGCGGGTTCTGGGAGCCGAGCCACATAGGGACGAATCTGTTTCAAGACTTGCTATCCGGCGCTGATCGGGAAACTAGCCATGTTTGCTTGCAATTCCAAGCCTTTTCTTGAACCAACCGTTAAAAGGCCTGACTGGCCACCTCTGGTCCGGTCGACTGTTTGAATAAAAGCACCCTGTCAACGCCGCCCAGGTCAGCGTAGACCCCCGCAATCTCAAATCCGTTGGCGGCAAAAAGCGCAGCGACTTCCGTCCCCTGCCCGATTCCGATCTCAAGCGCCAAACAGCCCCCGCCTTCAAGTCGACTGCCCGCCTGAGCGGCGATCACACGGTAGGCATCAAGCCCGTCAGCACCGCCATCGAGCGCCAGCATCGGATCATGATCAATTACGTCCCGCGCCAACAAAGCCAAATCCGCAGTCGGAATGTAGGGCGGATTGGAGACAATCAGGTCAAAACGCGTTTCAACGCCCGAGAGCCAGTCGCCGACGATGGCCGTATAGCGTGCGGAAAGGTCTAGATTTTTGGCATTTCCGCGTGCTGTGGCAACAGCCTCTGCAGAGACATCGATACCAAGACAATGAGCGTCCGGGCACTCGGCCACCAAGGCCAGACCAATGGCCCCGGTCCCAATTCCTAGATCAATGATAGAACAAGACCCCTTCCTCGCCACTGTTTCCCGAACCAGTGGCAGAACCGCCTCAATCAGAGTTTCGGTATCCGGACGAGGCTCAAGCGTCGCCTTTGATAGGCCGAGCGTCAAACCGTAAAAGTCCCGCGCACCAAGAATTCTATGCACAGGCATGCCTTCAAGCCTGTCTTGGGCAGCTTTGGCCAATCGATCCCGCACATCAACTTTCAGCGGAGTCTCGCCCCCCGTCACCAGCTCGTACAGTTCAACATCTGCCAGTTTCGCAGTCAGAAGTCGCGCATCGAGATCTGCAGTTTCAAGATCAGCTGATCGAAACGCCGTGCGCAGTATCAACCATGCCTCGCCGATTGTACCGGCATCCGACAAATCAGGCTTGATCATGGCCGCCAAGCATCGCCAGTTGACCCGCCTGATGATCCGAAATCAACGCATCAACGATCTCGTCGATCTCGCCCATCATCATCCGGTCGAGTTTGTAGAGCGTCAAATTGATCCGGTGATCCGTGACCCGCCCTTGCGGATAATTGTAGGTGCGTATCCGCTCGGACCGATCGCCCGAACCAACCTGGCTGCGCCGCGATTGTGACCGCTCGTCATCGGCGCGCTGACGCTCCATGTCGTAAAGCCGGGCGCGCAACACCTGCATGGCCCGTGCACGGTTCTGATGCTGTGATTTTTCCGAAGACGTCACAACAAGCCCCGTAGGCAAATGGGTGATGCGCACAGCCGAGTCGGTTGTATTGACGTGCTGGCCGCCGGCGCCCGAGGCCCGCATCGTGTCAATCCGGATGTCATCCTGCCGGATTTCAATGTCGATGTCTTCGGCTTCCGGCAACACCGCCACAGTCGCAGCCGACGTATGGATGCGGCCACCTGATTCGGTTTCTGGCACCCGCTGCACCCGGTGCACACCGGACTCAAATTTCAAACGCGCAAACACGCCCTTGCCCGTGATCGTGGCGATGATCTCCTTGTAGCCGCCGGCTTCACCCTCGCTTGCCGACAGAACCTCCACCCGCCAGCCACGCGATGAGGCATAGCGCTCATACATCCGGAACAGATCTCCAGCGAACAATGCTGCCTCCGAGCCACCTGTCCCGGCCCGGATTTCGAGGATGGCGCTGCGTTCGTCCGCGGCATCCTTGGGCAACAGCATGACCTCGATCTGCTGTTCAAACTCTTCGATCTTGCCTTTGACCGTCCGCAATTCCGATTCGGCCAGTTCACGCATCTCGCGATCTGTCGACCGGTCAGCAAGCATGGCTTCCAGGTCGGCCCGTTCTGTTTCAGCTTTCGCCAGCTCCCGGATTTCTCCGACCAGCGGCTGCAATTCAGAATATTCAGAGGCGAGCTTCACATAGGTTTCAGCATCCGGCCCCGCCGACATGCGTGCCTCAACCTCGTCGAAACGGCGCTCAAGTTCACGAATTTTCTGGGTCGGCAATTGCGCCATTACTTGATCCTAAAGGCTCACGCCATTGGCGTCTGCAAAGTCCATCAGGAACTCGCGAACGGTCTTTTCGCTTTGGGTGTCGGCGATAGCTGACAGCAGGCCTTCTTCAAGCTTGCCCAGATCGAGTGACAGAAGCATCGACTTGACCGGGCCAATCGCCGCTGGCGACATCGAGATATTGCGGAAACCTAAGCCCAGCAACGCCATTGCTGAAAGTGACTTGCCTGCGATTTCACCGCACAGGGTCAGCGACGTGTTGGTTCTGTTCGCCGCCTCGACGATTTGCCGCAACACGCGCAGGAACGGCCGGCCCATAGGATCAAACCGGTCGGCCACGCGGGAATTGCCCCGATCAACTGCCATGACGAACTGAAACAGGTCGTTGGAACCGACAGAAACAAAATCCACTTCCGCCATCAATTCATCCAGCTGCCAGAGCAGGCTTGGCACCTCAAGCATCGCGCCAAACTGCAGGCTGCGCGGCAACTGATATCCAAAGCGGGAGAGATGCCGGACTTCCTTGTTCAGCAATTCACGCGCCAGGCGAAGCTCGTTGACCTCGGTAATCATCGGCAGCATTAGCTTGAGCTCGGCTCCCGCCGCCGCTTTCAGCAATGCCCGCAATTGTGTGCGTAAAAGCCCAGGTCTATCCAGCGAAAACCGGATGGCCCGCCATCCCAGCGCCGGGTTTTCTTCCTCAGCCGAGCGGAAATACGGCACCACCTTGTCGCCGCCAATATCCAGTGTCCGGAAGGTCACCGGGCTACCGGCTGCTTGCTGCAAGACGTTGCGGTACAGGCTTTCCTGCTCATCAGCCTTCGGCATGGTCGAAGCTATCATGAACTGCAGTTCTGTTCGGAACAGGCCGATACCGCTCGCCCCGGATTCGCTCAATTGCGGCAGGTCCACCAGCAATCCCGCATTCATCTGAAGCGTGATGTATTGCCCATCGCGTGTGCGCGGTTCAACAGTGCGCAAGGCACGGAACTGCTCCTGCCGCTTGGCACGGAACCTCACCTTGTCGGCATAGGCGGCTTGAACATCCTGCAACGGACGAAGATGGACTATGCCATCCTCACCATCGACGATGATCGAATCCCGGTTTTCCGCAAGCGACGCGATACCGATCACCTGGCCGACAACCGGTATACCCATAGCTCTCGCAACGATAACCACATGGCTTGTTACGGCGCCATCCTCAAGCACAAGGCCGCGGATCGCTTCGCGCGGATAATCCAGCAATTCCGCCGCACCCATGGCGCGCGCGACAATGATTGCATCCTGCGGCAGACCTGCGCCACCAGGCACAAACCCTGTCAGTTGCCTCAGCAGCCGATTGGCAAGATCATCAAAATCATGCAGCCGTTCCCGCAAATAGGGATCAGTCATGTGGATCATGCGGGCGCGCGTGTCGCTCTGCACTTTCTCCACCGCCGCCTCGCAGGTCAGCCCGTTGCGGATTGCTTCCTCGAGTTTTCTCACCCAGCCGCGATCATGGGCAAACATCCGGTAGGCCTCAAGAACCGCCCGGTGCTCACCCTCCATCGACACGTCACGGCGAGACAGCATGTTGTCGATTGAAACCCGAAGTGATCCCAATGACTCCTCGAGCCGCTTGAGTTCGGCGTCGATATCATCATTGAGAAGTTCGGTTACAACAATCCGCGGCTCGTGCAGGATGACATGGCCTAGGCCGATCCCATCTCCATAAGCGTCACCCTCAATCGTTACCGGCCGGCTCAGATCAAGTTCGAGCCCAGGCCGGACGATCTGCTTGAGCTCGCCTGTGGCAATCATCTCGGCAAGAACCATCGACGTGGTTTCAAGCGCCTCGACCTCGTCCTCACGGTATTTCCGGTGCGCCTTGTTCTGAACGACCAGAACCCCCAGCGACCGACCGGCCCGGAGAATCGGAACACCCATGAATGAGTTGTAAATCTCCTCGCCGGTTTCCGGCAGGTAGGTAAAAGCTGGATGCGACTGGGCGTCTGACAGATTGAGCGAGCGGGCGCTGGCGGCAATGGTGCCGACCAGACCCTGTCCCATTTTCAGTTGAGCCAGATGCACAGAGTCCTTGTTCAGGCCCTCGGTAGCAAACAGCTCCAAGGCGCCGTCCGCGCGCAGCACATAAAACGAGCACACTTCGGCAACCATGTTGGCCGCGATCTGGCGGACGATTTGGTCAAGGCGCTCCTGCGGCTCAAGGGGCTCCGCCATCAATTCGCGAAGCCGCCTGAGAAGAACGCGCGGACCTGCGGAAAGGTCTCTCATCGCGCTTCATTCTCCCAATTCGTGTGGCCCGCCCGGGAAAGTTCCCGGCCGGTTAACAAAGTTCGGCTTTTGCCGTTTTGTTCTGGTCCCGTTGGCTAAGTCTTATCCAGACCGTAGGCGGAATGCAAAGTCCTTACCGCTAGCTCTGCATAAGCACCATCAATCAGGATCGAAATCTTGATCTCTGAAGTGGTTATCGCCTTGATGTTGATGGACTTCTCCGCAAGCGCCTTGAAAGCGCTTGCCGCCACCCCGGCATGACTGCGCATACCGATACCGATGACAGAAACCTTCGCCAGACCTGATTCGCTCTGAACCACATCATAGCCGACCAGTTCCTTCTGGCCCTCAAGCACTGCAAGGGCTTTATCCGCATCGCTCGATGGCACAGTAAAGGTCATGTCGGTCCGCGATCCATCTTCGGAGATGTTCTGGACGATCATGTCGACATTGATGTGAGCATCAGCAAGCGGACCAAAGATCGCCGCCGAAACGCCCGGCCGGTCAGCAAGCCGTCTCAGGGAAATCTGCGCTTCATCCTTGGCGTAGGCGATGCCGGTAACGACTTCCTGTTCCACGATTTCTTCCTCGTCGCAAATAAGAGTTCCGGGCGGGTTCATCAAATCGCCCATTCCGGGAGCATCCGGATCATCGAAACTTGAGCGCACAAAGGTTCTCACCTTGTGAACCATCGCCAGCTCGACCGATCGGACCTGCAGTACTTTGGCGCCAAGGGAAGCCATTTCCAGCATTTCCTCGAACGCAATCTTTTTCATCCGTCGTGCCTTCGGCTCAATCCGCGGATCGGTCGTATAGACACCATCAACATCGGTATAGATGTCACAACGGTCCGCCTTGACCGCCGCAGCGATCGCCACGGCGCTGGTATCCGAGCCGCCGCGGCCGAGCGTTGCCAACCGGTTGTCGGGCCCTACGCCCTGGAAACCGGCGACCACAGCGACTTGCCCCATCTCGAACCGGCGGATCAGTTCGGATCCATCAATATCCACGATCCGCGCTGCGGCATGGGCATTGTCCGTTTTCACCGGGATCTGCCAGCCTTGCCAGGAGCGGGCATCCACCCCCATTGATTGAAGCGCAATAGCAAGCAGTCCGCTGCTCACCTGTTCGCCGGAAGCCACGATCGCATCATACTCACGAGCATCATAGAACGAAGCATTGGCGCCAGCGATCTTTGGCATCGCCTGCACCCAACCAACAAGCTCGTTGGTTTTACCGGCCATCGCCGACACCACCACGGCAACCTGATGCCCCGCGTCCACTTCACGCTTGACGTGCCGGGCGACGTTGCGGATCCGGTCAAGGTCGGCAACCGATGTGCCGCCAAATTTCATCACTATGCGGGCCATGCTAAATTATCCGCTGTCGAGCCCGTCGCCGGGCAAGAAAAAGCGCCCCGGGTTGCGGAGCGGAAGGTGGCGGTCTCATAGCTAAAAATCCGCCGTCCTGCAACCGGATCGCTTATGTGACATTGCCAACTCTTGACAAGCAGGGGCTGACGCCCGAGTTGATTGGTCAGAATTCAACGCTGGAGAGACCCATGAACCAAGCTGCCCAGACAACGATCGATCAGGACGAAGTCGCGCGGTTCTCGGCCATGGCGGCGGAATGGTGGGACCCGAAAGGCAAATTCCGCCCCTTGCACAAATTCAATCCGGTGCGCCTGACTTATATCCGCGATCACGTAGCCGCACATTTCGGCCGCGACCCAAAAAGCGACAAACCATTGGCTGGCTTGAGAGTTCTCGATATCGGCTGTGGTGGTGGACTGCTTTGCGAACCGGTGGCCCGGATGGGCGCCGAAGTGCTGGGCGCCGATGCATCGCAAACCAATATCGAGGTCGCCTCGATCCACGCAGAACAAAGCGGCGTCAATGTCAGCTACGAGGCCGTGACATCAGAAGAACTGGCCGCACGCGGCGAGCGTTTTGATGTCGTGCTCAACATGGAGGTGGTCGAGCATGTCGCCGATGTTGATTTGTTTCTCACGTCCTGCGCCGAGATGCTCAAGCCGGGTGGGCTGATGTTTGTCGCCACCATCAACCGGACCATGAAAGCGAGAGCGCTGGCAATTATCGGCGCTGAATATATCCTGCGCTGGCTGCCGCGCGGTACCCACCAGTACGAAAAGCTGGTCTGTCCGGAAGAAATCGAAGCGCCATTGGGCGCATCGGGCCTGAACGTCATCGACCGTACCGGCGTGTTCTACAATCCGCTTCTGGACCAATGGAACCTGTCGCGCGATATGGACGTCAACTACATGATGCTCATGGAACGGCCAAAAGCCAGCGGATCATGATCTCCACAGCCCAGCGCTCAGACCGGGATGTCCTTTAGTCGCGCAAGTAAATCGCTTTGACCAGGCGCATTCGCCTCGACCAGGGTTTTCACGCGCGTGCGGTCTATATCCAAAGGCTGACCGTCCGGGCCATAAGCCTTTTTGAAAGTGAATGCTCTCGGGGCCGGGCCGTGATCATGCAACCATTCAAGCCGCTCGGCGCCCTGCTCCCAATCCGGCCTGCGCCCCGCCTTGACCCACCACAATACCAGTGGCGGCCAATCGTTTTTAGTGTTCCAGTTGCGAGCATTCTTCAGTGCTTCAGCATGAACCCCGGCATAGGAGAACGCCATCAGGCTCTCGATGTCCTCCCATAAGGAAAGCGATGAAGGCCCGCTGTCAAAGCCGCTGCCGTCGATGAAACGGGGGAAAACCTGAACACCCCAGCTCTCCGGACCCGGTTCGCCGTCATAGCCTGAGCGTCCAACAAACCCTGACGCACTCTCCGCCGCAGCGAAGTTCAGAGGTTCGCGCCGAACGAACCCCTGAACCTCCGGCGCATCGTAACCAGCCACATGCAGGCCAAAATTATACATCGCCAGATGAAATCCGGGCGTGCTCATCTCAGCTCAGATCCTCTGGAAAATTCGGCAACGGCGCAATTTCGATACCTTCGGAGACAAGTGACTTGGCGTCCTCGCTCGAAGCCTTGCCAAAAATACCGCGGGCTTCGGCTTCGCCATGATGGATCTTGCGCGCCTCATCGGCAAAACGCTCGCCGACATCCTCGGAGTTCTGTTTGACCGCCTGAACCATATCCTTGAGTTTACGCATCGCTTCGCATTTTTCAGGGTCCATTGCCAATGGTCGGGCTGGTGCATCACGGGAAGCAGCGACTGCCGGGGCCATCAATGCCTTACCTATTTGGTGGGAACCGCACACCGGACATTCGACCAGTCCGCGTTCGCTTTGCGCATCATAATCCGCGCTTGACGAAAACCACCCCTCGAATTCATGTTCCTTGTCGCAATGCAAAGAAAATCGGATCACGCCACTCGCTCTCCTGTGTTTGACCACATTTCGGTTTCAACCCGATAGCTTCGGGCATTTTTCAAATTGGGAACCTTCGCACGCGCGGCCTTGACCTCGTCTAGTTCCAGACTGGCCACAATCACACCAGGCTCATCGCCGTCAGCTTCTGCGATCACACGTCCCCAAGGATCGATGATCAGCGAGTGGCCATAGGTTTCACGACCGTCCTCATGCACGCCGCCCTGCGCCGCTGAAATCACAAAAGCTCCGTTCTCTATCGCCCTGGCGCGTTGCAGCACATGCCAATGCGCTTCGCCAGTCTGGCGGGTAAAGGCTGCTGGTGCTGTCAGAATATCTGCGCCTGCCAGCGCCAGATCACGAAACAGGTGCGGGAAACGGATATCGTAACAAATTCCCATTCCCAGCCGCGCAACATCGAGATCGACAGTTTGAGCCACTTCACCTGGCCGATAAACCGCGCTTTCACGCCAACTCTCGCCATTGTCGAGATCGACGTCAAACATGTGGATCTTGTCATAGCGGCCAACCGCGCCGCCATCAGGCCCGAATACCATTCCACGATTGGCGGTCATCCCACCTCCGACATCAATAGCCGTCGATCCTATATGCAGATAAATACCGAGTTCACCGGCCAAAGCCGACGCCGCCCGCAAGACCAAATCATCGGCTTCTGATTTGAGAATTTGCTGAAGTCCGGCGCGATCCTTTTGCACGGCACCCGTCATTTCCGGAGTCTGAACATAGCGCGCACCGCGCGAAGCAGCTTCGCGCACCAAAGCGTCCATAGCCTCTATGTTCGCCTCGGGCAAAACTCCCGAACGCATCTGAACGGCGGCGACAACAAGTTCACTCATGGGTCAGGCTCCAGCCAGCATCGGATCAAGCTTGCCGTCGCGATCCAGAGCATGCAGCTCATCGCAACCTCCAACATGAACGCCGTCAATGAAAATTTGAGGAAACGTTGCCCGGCCATTGGCCTTGCCTATCATTTCCTGCTTGAGGTCGGGAGAGAAGGTCGCATCATGTTCCGTGTAGGCAACACCCTTGCCGTCCAGCAACCGCTTGGCCGCGGTGCAAAATCCGCAAAACTGTCGTGTGTAGAGGATTACGTCTGCCATGCGGGATCTCCAAGTGTTTGGCCGCCCTTGCGGCTCTTCAAGCATATAGGGTTTCCTCGCCCTGGCTTGCAACCCTGGCAAATGTCAGCACACTGACTTGCGCTGCCCCCCGCCGCAACAACGCTCGTGTCGCCGCTTCGACAGTTGATCCGGTGGTCAGCACATCGTCGATCAGAAGAACTTTCAGCCCAACGAACCGTTGCGCCTGTTCAGACGCTGTCAGAAATGCCCCTCGAACATTATCCTGTCTTGCCCGCAAACCCAAACCGACCTGCTGGCGTGTGGCGCGAATTCGGCGCAACACGCCGGGCAAAAACTGCTTGCCGGACATTCGGGCAAGCGTACGCGCAAGTTCCGCGGATTGATTGTACCGACGCGTAAAAAGTCTCCCCCGATGCAAAGGGACGGCAATGATGACATCACTGTCATCTATAACATCGCGTCCCGCCCGCATCATCCATGCCGCCATCATGACCGCGAGATCGGCACGGTCCGAATATTTCAAGCCATGGACAAGCTTGCGTGCCACGCCATCGTGAAACACTGCCGCCCGCGCCTTTGCATAGGATGGCGGATTGGCGATAGCCTCGGGCGAGACCAATCCATCGCCGCGATCATGGTCAAAGGGCATACCGGTAATCTCGCAAAATGGCCGTTCAATGAAACGCACCGTCCCCCAGCATTCGGGGCACAATGCGGCAGACCGTTCCGCCATCTTCCCGCACCCAGAACAGATGGGCGGATATACCAGCTGCATCAGACCCAGTCCTGCATGCTGACATGCCATTAGCAATCGGCGCCTGAAATGGGGTAATTCCGGAAGCTCCATTGGTTGACATTACTGCCGTTCCATCCAACAAGCGAGCCACACCCGAAATCTGGATATCGATAGGCTCTGGATCATGGACAGTCTCTTTGATCACACTCTCCTGCGACAACGTCGCCTCCGCGCCCTGGCCAGCTCCGAGTCTGGCGCCGATTTCCTGGTTCGCAGGGTTGCCGAGGACATGGCGGAGCGGCTCTCTTTGGTCGAAAGGCGGTTCGAGCACCCGGTCCAGGTCCATGGCGGTTTGCCGCACGCTGCGATGATGATGAAAGCCTCCGGGAAAACGGCCGATTTCAAGTTCGTTGATTTGTGCGCGGTGCCCGGCATTGACGCCAGCATTCAGACTTTCGCTGAACCGGATCATGTCCCGGTTGAGCCCGGGAGTGCCGATCTGATTGTCTCACCGCTGGCATTGCATGTGACCAACGATACACCGGGGGTGCTGGTACAATTGCGCCGTGCCTTGAAGCCCGACGGGTTACTGCTCGCCGCCACTCCTGGCGCTGGCACGCTGGGCGAACTGCGCGAATCTTTGCTCGCAGCAGAAAGTGAACTGACCGGCGGCGCCAATACCAGGGTTCATCCATTTGCTGATATTCGCGATTACGGTGCGCTTTTGCAGCGCGCAGGCTTCGCACTGCCTGTCGCCGATATAGACGATATCGTTGTCAGATATGCCAACATGTTTGCGTTGCTGAAAGATCTGCGCGCCATGGGCATGACATCGATTCTGAACGATCGAAGCAGCAAGCCGGCGAGAAAATCACTGTTTTTGAAAGCTGCACAGATCTATGCGGAACGGTTTTCTGATCCGGATGGTCGCATCCGTGCCAGTTTTCCGGTGATCCACCTCTCCGGATGGGCGCCCCATGAAAACCAGCAAAAACCGCTCAGACCAGGTTCCGCAAAGACGCGTCTTGCTGACGCACTAAAAACCCCCGAACAAAAGCTGCCGCGCTAAAAATCCAGAGAACTCACAGGCTGTCCTTGAGGTGAGTGGCTGCGCCATCCATCCCATTATTGATGGCATCGCCGAGAATGGTTGCCCCGCTAATCAACGCAACCGCAATCAACGCCGCAATGAGCCCGTACTCAATCGCAGTTGCACCGGAGCTGTCTTTAACGAACCTGCAAAAAATGGACTTCATGACGTGATTCCGATTTCGGTTATGTGGCGACCATGCGGGAGCGACTTAACAATCGCCGGTTTTCCTGCCATCGCTTCGAATGATGCAAACAGCGTCAGGATTGTTCTGCAGGATGGATTTGCGAACGATATAGGCCGTAGTTTTCGAGCGTGACGGGATTGATCCGGTCGTAATATTGTCAAACTGGCCCGGTCCCCAGGCCACCCGTGCCGACGACGAACGTTCGGCAACAATTGGCGTAAGGATTGTCGCAAGCGCTATTGCAGCGGTGCCGAACAGCAAAGCTGCGCGCACTGCACCAAATCTCTTCGGTTGATTTTCCACGCCGTCTCTATCCTTCACCGTCATCCAAAAATCACCGTCGGTCATAACGCCTCCACTGAGAATCCTGCAGGATCCGTCACTTCCACTATTCATGCGTGAAGTAAATTGAAGTTTCATTAACGGTAACAACAAACAACGAAGCTTCGCTGCCAAAGCTGCCTCAAAACTTACAGAAGATCGATGAGATAAGGAATCAGCGGCTCATCGGCCGGAGGCATTGGATAATTTCGCATATCCCGCGGGCGTACCCATTTCAGCGCCTGACCTTCAAGGCCGCGAGCGGTCCCTTCAAATCGGCGGCAAACAAAAAGCGGCATCAGCAGATGAAACTCATCATAGTCGTGACTGGCGAATGTCAGGGGCGCCAGGCAAGCTTCCTTGGTGGTGATCCCGATTTCCTCAAAGAGCTCGCGGATCAGCGCCGCTTCGGGTGTTTCACCCGGCTCCACTTTGCCGCCGGGAAACTCCCAGAGTCCGGCCAGCTTCTTGCCTTCGGGCCGTTGCCCCAACAGCACCCGCCCGTCGGCATCGACCAAGGCACATGCAGCAACCAGCAAAATTTTCTTGGCGCTCATCGGCTCAACATCCCGGCTTCTGACGATAGGCATAGCGATAGACCTCGCCAAAGCCGAGCCCCTTGTAGAGAGCGACGGCGGCAGTGTTGGCGCTCTCAACCTGCAGCCAAGCTGTCTCGGCGCCCCGATGGCGCGCCCATCGAAGAGCGGCGGTAACCACATCGCGGCCATGTCCCGCACGTCGCATATCCGCCCGGGTGGCCAACTCGAACAAGCCGGCAAGATCATTGTCATGAACACAAAGCGCAGTCGAAACCGGACCTGCTGCCTCGTCCTCCATGACAAACAATCCGCTCGGCGGTCGTATCGAACTCAACACCTCGGTCAGGCCCGGCTTGAGCGACTGGTCGCGTCCATGCACCGCAATAGAGGCATCGACATATCGCCCGACATCCCGCAAAGGCAAATGATCCATGGCACCGTCAAGGTCGAGGGCCTCGATTGAACCGGTCATAACGATCGTCTCATCGAAGCGGCGCCAACCGAGCGCGTCCAGATAGGATTCTAGCGGTGGCGGTGCCAGTGGTGACTGCCTGAACACCAACGGCCTGTCATAGGAATCAAACCGCCGCGCGGCGCGCTCCACGCGAGCTTCGATATCACCATGATCGGAGGGATCGAGTGGATTGACCGAATTCAGCCGCTTTGAAGGATGGCCAGCGGTCAGCCGGACCTGCCAACTGCCGTCATACTGGATTGACGCTGCGGGCCAGGCACGAAATCCGACGGCTTCAAGCCTTCTGACGATAGCAAGGTTTGGCAAGATACGCCCCGTGTTGAATTATTCCGGCAAACCGCTCAGCTGCGGTAATCGCCATTGATCTCGACATAAGCCTTGGTCAGATCACAGGTGAACACGCGAGCCTTGCCACGGCCAATACCGAGATCCACCCTGATGGCGATTTCGTCCTTCTTCATGACCTCTGATGCCGCGGCTTCACTGTAGACCGGATCGCGCTCACCATCGACGGCCACCCGAACATCGCCAAACCAGATAGCAAGCTTGTCGCGTTCGGCCTTTTCACCCGCCTTGCCGACCGCCATGACAATTCGGCCCCAGTTCGCATCCTCACCGGCGACCGCAGTCTTGACCAGCGGCGAGTTGGCGATCGAGCGGGCAATCCGTCCGGCAGCCTTTGCCGAGGCAGCCCCCGTCACCGTGATCTCAACCTGTTTGCGCGCGCCTTCGCCATCACGCACGATCTGGATCGCCAGATCTTCCATGAGAGCGGCCAGGGCCTTTGAAAAACTCCGTGCACGCGCATCCGATGCTGAGCTGATTTTACCCGCTCCGCGGTCAGAGGCAGCGCCGGTTGCAAAAACCATCAGCGTGTCGGATGTCGAGGTATCACTGTCGACCGTCACGGCATTGAATGTCGAGCCGACGTGGCGGCTGAGCATCGCCTGCAGTGCGGACGGCTCAATGTCGGCGTCCGTCACGATGAAAGACAGCATCGTCGCCATATCGGGCGCGATCATTCCCGCGCCCTTGGCCATACCATTGAGCGTCACTGTCACGCCGTCAATTCGGGCGGTGCGCGTCGCGACCTTCGGGTAGGTATCCGTGGTCATGATTGCGCGTGCCGCGTCAAGCCAACGGTCGCCGCTTGCCGAGACCGCCATCTGATCCAGAACGGTCACGAATTTGCTCGCATCGAGCGGCTCGCCAATCACCCCGGTCGAAGCCAGAAAGACCTCGTCCTGTGCACAGCCCACCGCTTCGGCCGCAGCCTTGGCGGTGAGTTGAGTTGCGGCACGTCCTTTTTGTCCGGTGAACGCATTGGCGTTCCCGGAGTTGACCACCAGTGCCCGGGCCCGGCCACCGGCAAGATTTGCACGACAGAAATCCACCGGTGCGGACGGGCACTTCGAGGTGGTGAAAACGCCCGCCACAGCCGCTGGCTTGTCAAACACCATCAACATGACATCGGTCCGGTCCTTGTACTTGATCCCCGCCGCCGCCGTTTGGATGCGGACACCCTCTATCGACGGCAGTTCGGCATAAGACTTGGGAGCCAAGGGAGAGATGTCAGTGGACATGGAACGATCCTTGATGCGGCAAAATCAGCCCGAAAGGCTGTTACTGTTGCTGGCTGATGGCGTCGTAAGCGGTTTTCAGATCCGGATCGAGCACATCGATCTTGACCTCGCCACGCGCTGCACGAATGAGTTCGCCATAGCGTTCACGCATGACCAACTGCCTGATCTGATCAGCCACTTCTTCAAATACTGGTGGCGCCGTTTCGCGACGTTCCCCGACTTTGATGACGTGCCATCCAAATTGGGTTTTGACTGGTTCCTTGGCGTACTCGCCTGCCTTGAGCGTAAACGCCACGGCTTCAAACTCAGGCACCATCCGGCCCTTGGTGAAAAATCCGAGATCGCCGCCTTGCGCAGCACTTGGACCGGTGGACTTTTCCTTGGCGAGCTCGGCAAAATCCTTGCCTGCATCAAGTTCAGCAATAACAGCCTTGGCTTCTTCTTCTGTTTTCAGAAGAATGTGACGCGCGCTGATCTCTTCTTCCGGCGGGGTTGCGGCAATTTCCTTGTCATATCGCGCTTTGATATCCGCATCGCTGACCGGATCGACCACTGTCGATTTGAAAATGGCGTTATGCAAAGCCCGGTCACGCTGGAAGGCCATCAGTTTTTTGAAATCCTCGGTCTCATCGAGCTTTTCTGCTTCAGCCTTGCGGGCGAGCGTTTTAATATCAATGACGGCCGCAAGTGCAGCCACCCGGCGCTGCCCATCTGGCAAGCGAGCGAACTGGGGGTCGAGATCACCCTCCGCCATTGTCAGCTCGGATGCACGAATTTCGACACCGGCGACCGTGGCCACCACGGGGTCGGCCTCGTCAGCGGCATGCCCCTGAACCGGCAGGAAAGCGATTGAAGTCAGAAGAAGTGTGGCTGCGAGCTGCGATAGGCGCATGGATAGACCTTTCATTATGAAGCTTTTCCTGGTGACCATCCAGGTGTTCCTGGAATTTAGCCACCTTAAGACGGCCTTTCGCCGCCGTTGACATCGTTCGACCCCCCTCTTATCTGTCAGCCAACCGTCCGTCCAGACGGCTTTCTTTCTACGGAAGCCATCGGGACGGCGTTTTCCAACCGACCCTCCGGTCGCAGGCCAGCGCCGGTTTCCAGTCCTGCAGCCCGTGCAGTCTCAAGAAAGGACCATAGCAATGGTCAAGTTCGGCGCCATCGCCCGTAAAATTTTCGGTTCGTCAAATGAACGCCGTGTCCGGGCTTACAAGCCACAAGTTGACGCCATCAATGCATTGGAAGCTGAACTCGCAGCGCTCAGCGACGCTGAGCTGGCAGCCCGTACGACACAGTTTCGTGAACAGATCGCAGGCGGAACAAAAATCGACGACCTGCTGGTGCCGGCCTTTGCGACCGTACGCGAAGGCGCCCGCCGCGCCATTGGACTTCGGCCTTTCGACGTCCAGTTGATCGGCGGTATGATCCTCAATGAAAACGCCATTGCCGAAATGAAGACCGGCGAAGGCAAGACGCTGGTTGCTACTCTTCCGGTCTATCTCAATGCCCTGTCCGGCAACGGCGTCCATGTCGTCACCGTCAATGATTACCTGGCACGTCGTGACGCCGAGTGGATGGCCAAGATCTACGAATTTCTGGGGCTGACAACCGGCATCGTCGCTCATGGCATGGATGATGATGAACGCCGCGAAGCCTACGCATGCGACATCACTTACGCCACCAACAACGAACTCGGCTTTGATTATCTCCGCGACAACATGAAATATGATCGCGCGCAGATGGTTATGCGCGGGCACAACTACGCCATTGTCGATGAGGTTGACTCCATTCTCGTCGACGAAGCTCGTACGCCGCTGATCATCTCAGGGCCTCTCGATGACCGATCGGATCTGTACAACAGCATCGACACGTTGATTCAGAAGCTAGAACCCGACGATTATGAAATCGACGAAAAGCAGCGGTCCGCGACCTTTACTGAAGACGGCACCGAGAAACTCGAAGCCATGCTGACAGAAGCCGGCATGCTCAAGGGTGAATCGCTTTACGACGTCGAGAACGTCGCAGTCGTTCATCACATCAACAACGCGCTTAAGGCGCACCAGCTGTTCACCCGCGACAAGGACTACATCGTCAAAGACGACGAGATCGTCATCATTGACGAATTCACCGGGCGCATGATGCCTGGACGCCGCTACTCTGAGGGCCAGCATCAGGCGCTTGAAGCCAAGGAAGGCGTCAAGATCCAGCCCGAAAACCAGACGCTGGCTTCAATCACCTTCCAGAATTATTTCCGCATGTATTCCAAGCTTGGCGGCATGACCGGTACGGCATCGACGGAAGCCGAGGAGTTTGGAAACATCTACGGGCTCGACGTCGTTGAAGTGCCGACCAATGTTCCCATCGCCCGTCTCGATGAAGACGATGAGGTTTACCGCACCGTCGAGGAAAAATACCAGGCCATCATCGACGACATCAAGCAGGCGCGTGAAAAAAAGCAGCCGGTTCTGGTGGGCACCACGTCAATCGACAAATCCGAAATCCTTGCCGAATTGTTGCGCAAAGCCGACATAGCGGATTTCAAGGTGCTCAACGCCCGCTATCACGAGCAGGAAGCCTATATCGTTTCCCAGGCTGGCGTCCCCGGCGCAGTCACCATCGCCACCAACATGGCCGGTCGTGGCACCGACATTCAGCTTGGCGGCAACGCCGACATGCGCGTGGCCCAGGAACTCGGGGACATGCCTGAAGGTCCCGAGCGTGACGAAAAAGAAAAGATCATTCGCGCCGAGATCAAGGCGCTCAAGGATGAAGCAATCGCAGCCGGCGGCCTTTATATCCTGGCCACCGAACGTCATGAAAGCCGACGCATCGACAACCAGTTGCGCGGCCGCGCGGGTCGTCAGGGTGACCCCGGCCGCTCCAAGTTCTTTTTGTCTCTGCAGGATGATCTGATGCGCATTTTCGGCTCCGAGCGTATGGATAGCATGCTCAAGACGCTCGGCCTCAAGGACGGCGAGCCAATCATCCACCCGTGGATCAACAAGGCCCTTGAACGCGCGCAAAAGAAGGTCGAGGCCCGCAACTTCGACATCCGCAAGAACCTGCTTAAATTCGATGACGTGATGAACGACCAGCGCAAGGTGGTGTTCGAGCAGCGCAAGGAACTGATGGATTCGGAATCAATTTCCGAGACCATCGAGGACATGCGTCAAGAAGTAATCGACGGCCTGGTCAAGCTCAACATTCCGGAACGGGCTTACGCCGAGCAATGGAATGTCGCTGAGCTCAAGAAGGGGGTTCAGGCCTATCTCAACCTCGATCTGCCGATTGAGGAATGGGCCGCGGAAGAAGGCATCGCCGAAGACGACATCCATACCCGGATCGTTGAGGCAGCAGACAAACTTGCCAGGGAACGTGCCGAGAAGTTCGGCCCGGAAGTCATGACATATGTTGAGAAATCCGTTGTTCTCCAGACACTTGACCATCTGTGGCGCGAGCACTTGGTAAATCTAGACCACCTCCGCTCGGTGGTGGGTTTCCGCGGCTATGCGCAACGCGACCCGCTGCAGGAATACAAATCCGAGGCTTTTGAACTGTTTCAGGCGCTGCTCGCCAATCTGCGCCAGGCTGTCATGGCTCAACTGATGCGGGTCGAAATTGTTCGCGAAGCCGCTGCCGCACCAGAGCCGGAAATGCCCGAAGGTATCGAAGGTCATCACATCGACGCCAGCACCGGTGACGATGAATTCGCCACGTCCGAGGCGGAGATGGCTGCTGGAGTTGTTGCTCCGGAAAACCGCGATCCCGATGATGAATCGACCTGGGGCAAAGTCGGCCGAAACGAGGTCTGCCCTTGCGGATCGGGCAAGAAATACAAGCACTGCCACGGCGCCTACTGATCGTCGCCCAGTGCGTATGAACCAGGCCGGGATCAGCAAACTGCGATCCCTGCCTTTTTTGTGCTGTAGCCGGATCTAGCTTAAATCCGGACGGGCTGGATCGAAACGTCCGCGCCAGCCATACCAATCAACATTCTTCCCGATCTTGAGGTCTGGCAAGCGCGCGCATACCGATCTGGCAGACAATCGCCAAAACCCGGAATGCCGAAATGCCTGCCCAAACCGTTTCTTAACGTCGCCATGACAGTGTGCCCGGACAACAACGGGATTGAAGCCTGACCATGACGTTGATCGACACCGCTGGCAGAGTATTGCCGCCTCGCTTTGTTGCGCGGCTGGCGCCGGTGTTCGACCGCCTCACCACGATTGCGACAGCAACAGACGAGACCAGTGCGGCCCAGCGCATGGCGATAATCGCCTTTGCCATCCGCATTGTCAGCGCGGCTATCGCGTTTGTGTCGCAGATCTTCCTTGCGCGGTTGATGGGTGAATTCGAGTACGGCATATTCGTGTTCGTCTGGGTGATTGCCATCATTCTAGGCAACCTCTCCTGCCTCGGGTTTCACACCGCCGTAATCCGCTTTTTGCCGCAATATCGCACCGCAGGCGCCGACGAGGCCATTATAGGTCTCGCCATCACCGCCCGGATATTCGCGATGGTGTCGGCCACGTTGATTGCCGCCACCGGCATTGCGGCACTCTATTTCCTTGGAGACAAGATCGAGTCCCACTACGTCCAGCCGCTGTTCATCGGTGCCTTCGTGCTCCCGATGATCGCTCTGGGTGATGTGCTGGACGGAACCGCACGTGCAAATGGCTGGCCCATTAACGCGCTCAGTCCGACGTACATCGTCCGCCCCTTGCTCATCCTTGCCTTCGTTGCCTGTGCCATCTGGCTTGGACGCATGGCCGATGCCAACACCGCCATCATCGCCGCCCTTGCCGCAACCTACTTCACCACCGTGGCTCAGTTTCTAGTCGTCACCACCCGCCTCGAAAAGCGGTTTCCGGCGCAGCGCATCGAAGTCCACTTGAAGACATGGCTGATGGTGGCCTTTCCGATTTTCCTGATCGAAGGCTTTTACTTCATGCTCACCAATGCCGATGTCATTATCGTCGGCATCTACCTCCCGCCGGAAAAGGTGGCAGTGTATTTCGCCGCGGCAAAGACCATGGCGCTGGTGCATTTCGTCTACTTCGCCGTCAAGGCCGCGGCCGCTCAACGCTTCTCCACGCTTGTCTCCGGCACAGACCGCGCCGCATTGGCTTCCTTCGCCAGACAGACCGTGCAGTGGACCTTCTGGCCTTCACTGCTGGTCGGCGCACTGGTTATCGCTGCCGGTCCGTTCCTGTTGTCACTGTTTGGGCCAAACTTTCAGGAAGGTCATCTGATCATGGTTATCCTGTTTGCAGGCATTATCGCCAAAGCTATGATCGGCCCCGGCGAGGTGCTTCTGACCATGGCGGGTGAACTCAAGATCTGCGCGACCATCTATGCCACCGCACTCGCCGTAAATCTCGGTCTCAACGTTTTGCTGATCCCCCTCTGGGGCCTGCCCGGTGCGGCAACTGCCACGGCCGGAGCAATGGTGATCGAGGCCAGCTTGCTACACCTGACCATACGGCGGCGGCTCGGCATCGTCATGTTCATTGCCGCCCGCACCCCTTCTGCAAACGAGGTCCGCTAACCATGGCCTCCAGTCCCATTGTTCACGATGAAGTCGCAAGCCAGGCCAACACGTTGATTGGCGAGTTTGCCGATGTGGAGACGAGCCGTCCGGTGCCCGAGCGCGACATCTCGGTTGGCCGGCCCGGCAGGCATTTGGCGATCTATCCGGCCCGTGCCGGCTATGAATTGCAGGAAGAGCTCGATTTCCTGACCAACCGGGCATTGGAGCCCAATATCTTCTTCGCCGGCCGTTTTCTGGCGCCTGCCATGCCACGGCTTGAAGACCGGGTGATCCGTCTCATGTTGATGCGCGATGAGACCGAGACCAGCTCCCGCATGCGCATGCTGCTGCCCTATTCGATCGAGAAACCGGGTTTTTCGGTCGGCGCATCCATCATCCGCGCCTGGGCCAACCCTTTTGGCCCAGTGGGAACTCCCTTGCTGGATCGCGAGGACGCAGCGGAAACCCTCGATAATATGCTTGAGGCTCTGGGACGGCCCGAAACCGGATTGCCAGGCATTCTGGTCTTGCCCGACATGCGGCTGGATGGCCCGGTCGCGGGCCTTCTGCGTGCTGTCGCTATGGCCCGCAACCTTTCGGTTGCCATCACTGATCAGGTCGAGCGGCCATTCCTTGAAAGCACACTGGAAGCCGACGAATATCTTGCCAAATCCGTATCGTCCCACCACCGCCGCGAAATGCGCAGGCAGTGGCGCCGATTGTCCGAACACGGTGAGCTGAGCTACATGGTTGCCCGCCAGCCTGAAGAAATCCGCTATCACCTTGAGGAATTTTTGACGCTTGAGGACACAGGCTGGAAGGGCCGCCGAAAGTCGTCGATGGTTTCCGACCGTTACCGTGCGGCCTTTGCCCGGGAAGCCATCAACAGTTTGGCGGAAACCGACAGTGTGCGCATTCACTCACTGGCGCTTGATGGCGAGGCCATAGCCTCTATGATCGTATTCGTCTCGGCCGGCGAGGCATGGACCTGGAAAACCGCTTACAATGAGGAATGGGCCCGCTACTCGCCAGGCAAGCTGCTGGTCGACAGGCTCACCGAATGGCATCTCGATGACCTCAACATCCGCCGCACCGATTCCTGCGCCGTCCCCGATCACCCGATCATGAGCCGCATGTGGTCGGAGCGGGAGAACGTGGGGACCATGGTCATTGGCCTCAGTCCCAAGCATGACCGGGACGTCCGTCAGGTGGCGACCCAGTTGCACATCTATCGCAATACCCGGAACATCGCCCGGCTCTTGCGCGAGAAAGTCCGCGGCATGGCCCGCCGCTAATCAGGCGTCGGAAGATACTGCGGCCTCGGCAATGGCCTGATCTCTCAGGATGCGCCGGATCACCTTGCCGGTCGTGGTCAGCGGCAGGCTGTCGACAAACTCGATCTCTCTTGGATACTCATGGGCCGACAACCGTGTCTTGACCCATTCGCGCACAGACTCTGTCAGATCCGCATCAGGCACGATCCCCGGCGCCACCACGATATAGGCCTTGACGATTTCGGTGCGCATCGAATCCGGTTTGCCCACGACCGCCGCAAGCGCCACCGCCGGGTGACCGGTCAGGCAATCCTCGATTTCGCCCGGCCCGATCCGGTATCCCGATGATGTGATGACATCATCATCCCGCCCGAAGAAGGAGAAATATCCTTCTGCGTCGCGCACGCCCTGATCTCCGGTGAGCATCCAGTCGCCAATGAACTTGGCGTCCGTTGCCGCCTCGTTGCGCCAGTATCCCAAAAACATTACCGGGTCCGGGCGCTTGACCGCAATCTGCCCCGAAGTGCCATCCGGCACCACATTGCCCTGATCATCAATCACCGCGACCTCGTGCCCCGGCACCGGCTTGCCGATTGCCCCGCCGCGGCTGACTCCAAGCATCGCACAGGACGACAGCACCAGATTGCATTCAGTCTGGCCATAGAACTCGTTGATGGTCAGCCCCAGCACCTTTTGCGCCCATTCATAGGTCTCGCGCCCCAACGCCTCGCCGCCCGATCCGACTGTGCGCAAGTTGAGACGGTGACGCGACAGCGGGTCTGAAACTGTGCGCATTATTCTCAGCGCCGTCGGCGGAATGAAGGCATTGCGGACATTCATTTCGGCCATGATCCGGTAGGCTAGTTCCGGATCGAACTTCTGCGCCTGAGACGACACCACCGGTACCCCGAGCAGCAATCCCGGCAGCAACACATTCAGCAACCCGCCAGCCCAGGCCCAGTCGGCGGGTGTCCAGAATTTGTCTCCCGGCTGCGGCATAAATTCATGATGGGTCTGGACCCCTGGAATGTGCCCGATCAGCACCCGGTGCCCATGCAACGCGCCCTTGGGCGGACCGGTGGTTCCGGACGTGAAAATCATCAGTGCCGGATCTTCCGCACGGGTCTTGACCGCAACTGGCGCATCAGAGTGACCAGTCTCCAATCCGTTATAACTGACAGCATCGCCAGTATCATCGCTGTCGCCAGTCACGACAATCGCTTGAAGCTCGGTCAGCCGCTCTCGGATCGTCGAAACCTTGCCGCACCCGTCGGGCGTCGTCACCAGCACCTTGGCGCCTGAAGCCGAAAGACGGTGTTCAACGGCTTCGACCCCGAACAGCAGCGCCAGCGGCACCGCAATGGCGCCGAGCTTGTAAATGGCAACATGCGCGATCGCAGTCTCGAACCCCTGCGGCAGCATCAGCGCCACCCGGTCGCCGGGCTGCACGCCGAGCGACGCAAGCCCCCGGGCAAACGCATTGGATCGCCGGGCCAGGTCATCATAAGTCAGCCGGTCCGGCTCGCCATCTGAGTTAAAATGCTCGAGACAAACCCTCTCGGGCTCACGCGCCGCCCAGTCATCCGACACCGCGCTACCAATATTGAAAAACTCGGGAACATCCCACGAGAATTGGGCTGAAACGTCTTCGAGGGATTTCCCCACCGGTAGCAACATGATTGAAAATCCCGACACAAAGGCTTGAACCGCTGCAGCGCTATACACCAAACAGGACGAAGCAACTGAAGACTGGAGAAGTCCTATCAGGCAGCGGGTAAGGAATGAAGAGGCCCGCAGAAACACGCAACCGTTTTGCGCAAACCTTCGTTTCCGGCGAAATCGCAGCACAAAGCGCGATACCCGGAAACAAATGGTGCCCTTCCGTCTCCGCACTACTCGATTAATGAGTTGATATTACACGATAATATTTTTGTCATTTCCAGAAATACCAACATAAGTACCCACAAATTGAGATTCACTCGATGCCTTTAGTGCTATTTGAACGTTTTTCGGGCTATCCCAGAAAATCAGGCACCTTTTCGTATGGCGGCATCGATCCGGCTGAATTCCTTGCTCTCAATCATCAAAAAGAGGCACGATCCGTCCGAACGGTCTGCCCACAATTCTCCGACCAGACGTTTCTCTTTCGCATCGTCAGCGGTCGCTAGATGCGAACCTTTGTACTCGATCACGACATAGCGCCCGTCATTTAGCAATGCCACGAAGTCGGGATAGAACTTGTCTGTCGCCGTTTGCAACCAAAATGAATCGGGTTGTTGCGACGTATTGCGCACCCAGGCCTTCACCTCCGGCATCCGCTCCAGATAGACCGCACATTCGTGTTCTTCGCCAGAAGGCTCCATATCGCCTATGACCCGGAACAGATGTTTCTTGAAGTCCGTCCGCCCCTTGTAAGGCTCGCGGTATCCATAGCGATTTTCCTCGAAGACAAGTTCCAAGTCACTGCTTGTTTCAAAGTCCAGCCCACCTTGCGGAATGAGGACTTGCTGGAAAGCTTGCGTTTCCCTGCCGTCCCGGTGTTTGGCAATCACCTTAACAAGCGCCTCTACCAGCCGGAACTTTGCACGAGCCAATGCCTCAATTGTCATGCCGGTTTGTGTGGCGATCACATCGAGTGCTTTTGCTATGAAAAGAGTCGACGAAATTCGGGTAATGTCACGGCGCGCCGTAAATGGAAGCCGCCGGTCGAGCCAGTTCACCAGTGCGTTCTTTGTCCAACCGCGCTCCTGAAGGTTGAGCATAAGTTGCTCGTGCAGATCGGCAACGAATTCCACATTCACATGGCCAGATTGGTCCACATCCACATGGGCTTCGTCGCGCGCCGGTCTAGGTGGAACGAAGAAATCCATGACTTGGGCCGGGTCGTCGTTTTCCAGCTTCCAAGGCATATCGAGAAAGTGGCCACGGTCGAAGAGCCGCAAGCCGTGCGCGGTTTTCACTGCAAGGCGCGGTACTGCAAAGCGGACGACCGTCTGTTCTTCAGCATTCGATTTCAACCGTGCGCCGCGCGATTTATGCACCAGCGCTTCCACCATAGAAGCGGCCTCTTCCGGCATGGCCAAAAGCAACGCCGTTTTGTCGTAGTCAGTCAATGCGCCACGCGCGCGGATCACCCGCTTTTCAGGATCGAATTCAACGCGCCCGCCGGTCATGGTTTCGACATTGACGCGGAAGCTCTCAAAGTCCACATGCGCTGGAATTTGCTCTTCGTGAACATAGGCCGCGCCGCCGTCTTCCATGCCACTTAGTGGTTCCGCGACGGTTCGCACCAACGCTTGCGCTTCCACGCGCTCGAAGCCGTTGTTCACCAGGCCGTCACGAAGGGTATTGGCGGCGTTCTGAAAGCTTGTGGTGGTAGCGAAGGCATAGGCCCGGTTCAGGTCTTCATGATGCTTGCGTTTGGCGTGAGGAAGGCGAAGAACGCGCCCCAGAAGTTGCTCCACCGCGCGCGCGGACTTTTGTTCCGCGACGGAACAAAGCACATAGGCGAAAGAGCAATCCCAACCTTCTTTCAGCGCCTGTTGCGTTATAATGAAGCGCACTTTGCAGTCCGGATCGAACAGATCGACCCCGTCCAGTCCTTTGCTGTCACCAGTCGCGATCACAATATGCTCATCCGGCACCCGGTAATCCTCGACTAGCAGGTTCTTCACTTCGTCGGCGTGCAAGGTTGGTTTGTTCTTCGAGCGGGGTTCTGCCTGTACCAACATGACTGGTCGCACGAATTCACCTGTCAGGCCTTCTTCCGCCCGCGCCGTTGCCGAAAGCTCGTCCAACCAAGCCATCGCGTCGCTGATAGTGTCGCGGGGATCGGATCGTCCACGAAGGATAACCGGCAGCTTGATCATCTCTTCAGCTTTGAGTTCCGCCGCTGAAACGTGATGCAGCACATTCGAGGCATAGATGCCCTTTTCCGGCTTGTGCTCGTCAGGCGTCACGGGCGTTGCCGTGAACTCAACGATCAACGAGGGCGAAAGCCTTCCCAGCGTATCAAAAGACAGATCAGTGCGGGCATTGTGCGCCTCATCCACAATCACCATCGGACGGCGCATGCGCAGCACATTGGCTAGCGACGGCAGCGGATCGCCGGATGGCCCAGCTTCGAGGATGGCGCGCTGCTCGTTGGCCATTCCACTGAAATGATCCATCAGCTCGCCATTGGCTTCATAGACCTTGCGGCCTTCGGTCTTTTCAACCCGGAAGGCTTGGATGGTCGCGACAATCACCACCGCTCCGCCGTCATAATCCGCCCGCTTGGCGTTGAGCGCGTCTTGAATGGTCATGACACGGACATTTTCACCAAAGCGATCAGCCAACGCCCGGCGGTTCGGATGCGCCCTGTCGGACAACGTGCCAAGCGTCTGCTCGCGGATCGTGTCGGAAGGCACCAGCCAGAGAACGGTCGGGTTGTCGCAACGAAGAAAAGCGTCGGAGGCAATCGCCACACTATGTGCGGCAAGAATGGTCTTGCCCCCGCCAGTCGGCACGCGAAGGCAGATATAGGGGAGTCCCGGCAGGCCTGGCGGCTGAAAGAAGGGGCGTTTGGTCAGCGCATAGAAGGCTGTATCGGCATCGTTCAGTTCCACTGCTTTTTCAAGAAACCGGCGAAGGCTGGAAAGAGTTTGAAGCTGATAATTTTTGAGTGAGAAGACGGGAAGTGCCACGGATCAAACCCCCTCAATTTGATAGGGGATTTGCTTGAAGGTAACACCAAGGGCAGAAAGCCGGTCATCCGGCACCGTGCAACCTTCGGCATAAACAATCCGCGCGCCGGTAAAATCCGGCTCAGGCACAGGCAGGTCTTCCAGTACCGCACCTGTCAACACATTACCGAATTTCTCGTAAGCCATGCCCATGGCTTCAGCTGAATGCAAAAGGTAGATTGCCCGTTCCTGATAGGTGCCAATAAGCGGAGAATTCCCATCCGCACGTTTGGGGATTGGCGAACCGGTTTCGCAGAAGAACACGTGTGCGGCAAGGTCGGGAAACGTCACTGTCGTCGAGACATTACCATCGGCATCGAACAGCGGCTCGCCAAGAGTGCAAAAGCGGAAACCACCGCCGCCCTGCCAACTTACGCTCTTAGAGATACCGCCTTGGTCATCGCCGTCGACCGCCTTACGAAGTCGGGGCACAACATGTGTTGCAGCGTGATCACCGATTTCAACTGTAACATGTCTCCGCTTCATCTTGTGCGCGACTGCTGCGGTTGTACCGGACCCCACGAAAGAATCTAGAACGAGATCCCCCGGCTGTGTCGCCAAATCAAGAATTCGTTTTATAAGGCGCTCCGGCTTCGGAGTTAGAAAATTCTCGCTTTCTTCTCCAAAAACTGAGCGGACTTCATTTTTTGCTTCCCCATTGTGGCCAGCATCTTCGTGTGTCCAAAGTGTCGCGGGAATGACACCCTGCTTAACATCCGATAGAAACCTCTTTTGGGAGGGGACCGCATGCCCGTCCCTACCCCACCAAATACGGTTTTCTTCATCCATCGCCTGAAAATTAGCCTCAGAGACACGCCAGTATGTCCCTCTTGGGGGACTATTTCAATTCCTTTTGGTGAATGAATCGTATATTGGCCTGCGCCGTAAAAGTTACGAGCATGAAGTGGGGTCGCTTTCCACGGACCGCGCGGATCGCCATCGGGATTCTTGTATGCATCGTCCTGCTTCGCACTTCGCCGCAGGAGATTTATTTCAAAGCCGCTTTTCTTCTTTGCGTAACAAATAATGTATTCGTGCATTTCAGAAAAATGGCGCGCACTATTTTTGGTTGTGTAAATCATTTGCCAAGCAATGTTTGCAATATGATTTGCCCTTCCAAACACGTCGTCGCAAATGAACTTTAGACTTTGGAATTCATTGTCATCAATCGAAATCCAGATTGAGCCATCATCACTCAAAAATTCCCTTAACAGCCGCAAGCGCGGATACATCATGCACAACCATTTGTCGTGGCGAGACAGGTCTTCCGCTTCCTTGCCTACGACGCTGCCAAGCCATGCCTTGATTTCCGGTGAGTTCACGTTGTCGTTGTAAACCCAGCTTTCATTACCGGTGTTGTAGGGCGGATCGATATAGATGCACTTCACCTTACCGGCGTAGTAGGGGAGCAGCGCCTTCAGCGCTTCGAGATTGTCACCCTGCACCAGAAGATTGCCCGCATCCGGGTCGCCATGGCTTTTGTCTTTGTCGCAATGGATTAGCCGATAGGGAACCTCGCGATGGTGGTTCACCACCGCCTTCTTGCCAATCCAATCGAGTGTGGGCATGGTTGGTCCTGCAATCTGTCATTGATTCAAAGATTAGCGTTGTAGAGACAGCCCTGCACCCTGTCACGCCTTCTTGCGCCTCGTCTACACAGATGCGTAGATGAGTATGAGTTGCGCGGTGCGGTGCGGAGGTTCTGATGGATAAATTGCCGGAGAATGTCACTATCGACTATCTTGTGCGCAACGGGCTCCTACGCAAGCCAGAAGATTATATCCGAAGTGTTTGGCGGAATTGTCTGAATTTCAGAAAGAATCACGGGGCCTTTTGTGTGCGACTTGGCTTGTCCGGCACGGGGGATTCTCCAAATTATCGAATTGAATTTGCAGTCGAGCCCAAGGAGAAACCCACTTCGAAGGAAATAGGGGACTTCTTTGCCGGTCGGAAAAGCCATCCAGCCCTTGAAGCGCTTGTCGCAAAAAATAATGCCTTTAGCGGGCGAAGCCATAAGGTTTCAGTCACAGGCTTGGACCGCGATAACTGGAGCGTTGCCACACAAGATGAGGAAGCAATTCGCAGACTCCTTCAGACGTTTGTCGATGCCCGCCACAAGGGCTAGAGTCTAAGTGCCTTTTGCAGCGCGCAAACGCTCCACAAGCGCGGCGAGTTCGTCCAATGCCTCTTTAGGTGCCTGACGGTCTTGTTCCGGTTCAATTAGCAATGCGATAATTTCTGCCTGCCGGTTGATCGCAACCCCGCCGTAGCTGGTGAAAGTCGTTAGCACCTGTTCATGGCCCAGGTTCTGGCTCCAAGCCTTGAACGCTTCGGGGGTCTGGCATCGGATTTCACCCAATTGAGCAAGCGTATCCCTGAAGCTGTGAGGATTGGCATAAGGCAAGCCAGCGGCTTCAAAAGCAGCTTTAAAGATCCGTCTGATCGCCGCCGCGTTTTTCCAATGGCTCCGAGAGAGCCCCAGAACTCCAAACAACCCGCTGTTGGTAAGCCCGACTTTCGTTGCCGGAAACAGCGGATCATCCGGACCAAACAAAAACGATTCCTTCAGATGTTCCACCCAGTCGCGCACGATGGCTTCTACATCGTCACCGACGCGAAAAAAGAACGTGGTGAAGGTCTTGCGGCTTTTCGTCCGAACGTCGCGGGCGTCCTGAAACACGTGCCTGTCTGCCAGATCAATATGCTTCAGACTGAAGGAAGCGATTGCATTGTCCCGTGCGCCGGTCAGCAATGTGAAGGCGACAATCGCCCTATCGCGTTTTTCGATGTCGCTGCCGGTCGGCATTTTTGAGAGCACCAGCTTTATCTGTTCAATCGTGGGAACCTTCTTCTCCCGATGCGCTGTGGCGATACGGCTGTCATTGGCTGAAGGGTTGAAATAATCCGCATCGGCATAGGAGATGCGCGACTTGTACCCGGACTGACCAGCCAACCAAAAGACGAAGGCTTTCAGCGCCATAAGTCGGGAGTGGATCGTGGCCTTGGCCAGCGGCTTGCCGGTCTTCTCATTGACCTGCTTTGCAAGCCAAGCTTTGTAACCCTTGGCCTGCTCGATGTGGAATTTCGCGAAATCGCGATAACTGGACCAATGTTCATAGCTGGCAATCGCCGCCGCCGCCATATCAACGCTGCTGACATCCATGCGCTTTGCCTCCTTGAGATAATCGAAATAGCGGCGTTTGACCCGCTCGTTTTTTGGATGGTGCTTTTTCATGCCTGATGCTCCTTGTTGAAGTGATCATTTCCACGGGGTTTGCCCCTATCGTTTAGGCGTGGCTGACCATGGGGAAATGAAACCTCAGCTTGCCGCTCCAGAAGCGGTAATTTCGCAGCGCTGAAGGCCTTGTTCATGATTGTCCCGCAATCCGTACAGATGGCGCTGATCTGACCACTGAGAGCCGTGCGCGGTATGTAATCGACCATTCCGCCTGCTGCTGCCTTCGGCTCCTGACAACGAAAACAGAAGCACTGGTGAAGCTCGCATTGCTGCTTAGACTTCTTGCGGTTGGCCAGAAACTCGCGCAGATCAGCGCCAAGGATCAAATAAGGTCGCTGGTCGGTGAGGTGCGGTAAGCCGTCTTTGAGCATTCGCCGGATCGTGCCTTTGCAAACGCCAAGCGCGTGCGCGGCTTCTTCCGAAGTGTAGTTATAATGCAGCTTGATCGCCCGCATGTTCGGGCGACGCCGGGCCATCTATCGGCCTCCGGTTTCAATCAGGGTCCGGATGTCTTCAACCCGCCACGCGGTGATGCGCGGGCCAAGTTTAACCGGCTTGGGAAACCGCCCATCCTTGATACCAGCCCACCATGTGGATTTGCTGACAGGAATAGGTCCGTTCGGCGCGATGATTGCGGGCAACCGGACAAAGCCGGTAGTTGGCAGTTCAGTGTGGTTCGGCACGGTGTCACTCCATCCATTTGCAGATGGAGCGGTTCTAGGTCGGCCAACAACGGCATAGGCCGAGTTCGGTTAAGGCCAAACCGAATTCGGTTTCGAAGTGTTAGTCGTAAACACCGCCCTGAAGCTGCTCTCTTGCTTCATTGAGATATTTTCGGATGGTATCTTCATCCAGCGTGAGACCGCGCAATTGGAGATCGCTGCAAATCTCGCGCGCGGTCGCCGTCCGCGAAGCCTTGGGATCATAGGCATATCCACCGATTGCCATTCCAATGACAAGCTTCAGAAGGCTTTCACGTTCACGGACACTCAACGACTTAGGTGAAGGGTCTGCGCTCCTCGCTCCCGCTTCTTGCTCTAACTGGCTAACCTGTTCGCGAAGCTGTGCGATTTTATTTTGCAGTTCCGCCTGCTCTTCAGACCACTCCTTGATCTGTGGTCCTCGCGCATCAAAAGCATCCAATAGGTCCTGGGGGACTGGCATTCCAATGTTCAGTGCCCATTGAACGTAGTCGCTAGGCGCAACATGGCGTCTATTGCAAATCTGGCGAAAGGCGCGCTCCACAAGCTCTCGCGATTGAAGATAGTCCGTCCCGATCTTGGATCCTTTTCGATCGTTCTTTACCTTCTCCTCAGAGAGGCACTTTGGATCCCGGCCAATCAACAGGGCGGTGGCTTCGCTTATGTTCCAGTAGCGTGCCTTGCACCAATAGGTGTATTTCTCCGGCGTAGCCAACGCATTGGGTTGATTGAAGGAGTGGGCCTCTTCCGCTCGCTCCTTGGCTTCCAATTGTCTTACACGATCAGCGGCGCGAATCTCCTCCACCATCTCAGCAATTTCAATTTCGTCCTTTTGTTCTAATTCCTTACGGAAATCCTCGGCTGCCTTCTGCAAGCGTTTCCAATGTTCCTCATTGGCTGCCCGTTGTTCAGCCGTTGGCGTGGATTGGCTAAATCCGGAACCGCTGCCGCTCGCCAGATTGTACTTTTGGCCGACCAAAAAACTGATCGGGTCATAACTTGGTAGTCGAGCCATTTTGCGCCTGCCGTGCCAACCAGAAGATGAAGCGGCAGTTGAATGCAGTCCGAGCTTTAGATCAAGAGGACATTCTTTCTATTTGCCCAGCCCACCATTCCGCCATTTTTACCCTATCGTCCCAATAGAGCGCGCGGTGATAAGCCCGGCGCACTTCATCACCGCTGACATGCCCAAGCTCCGCTTCTATCGCATCGGCAGGCCATAGGCCGCTTTCATTCAACAGGGTGGAAGCGGAAGCGCGGAAGCCATGCGAAGTGGCTTGATCCTTGCCAAAGCCCATGCGTCTTAGCGCCAGATTCATGGTGTTTTCACTAAGCGGCCTTTCGGCAGATTGCGGTGACGGAAAGACCAGTCGTCTGTTGCCCGTATGGCGTTGGAGATCACGAAGAATTTCGATGGCCAATGCAGGGAGAGGTTTCTTGTGTGCGCGCCGCATCTTGGCGCGCTCCTCTGGAATGATCCAAACCCCCTTGTCCAGATCGAATTCCTGCCATTCCGCTTGCCGCAATTCACCGGGTCGCGGATAAAGCAACGCCATGAGTTTTAATGCAATGCGTGTTTCGACACTACCGGAATAGACCCATGCGGCGCGGATCAGTTTCGCAAAGCTATCCAAATCCGTAAGCGCGGCACGGTGGGTCGCCTTCGGCGCAATCAACGCTCCTCTAAGTCCAAATGTCGGATCATTTTGAGCCCTTGCAGTTGCTATTGCATATCGGAAGATCTGACTGATCACTGCACGCAAACGGCTTGCAGTTTCGTATTTGCCTAGGCTTTCAACCTTGCGCAGCGGAAAAAGAATTTCCGAAGCAGTAATCTCGGCAATCGGCCTGTTTCCAAGCTCCGGCAGTGCCAAGCCCACCAGCCAGCGCTTCTTTGACATAGTCGCGGTTGACTTGCCTTCGCGTTCGTTCTTGGCGAGAAATTCGGCGGCCAGCATTTCAAACGTGTTTGCGTTAGAATCTGCCTTGGTCTGCTTCTCCAGCCTCTGGCAATCCCTTGGATCAATGTCACTCGCCAACTGCCTTTTTGCATCTTCACGCTTCGCACGTGCGTCTGCCAATCCCACTGCCGGATAGGACCCGAAGGATAGAAGCTTCTGTTTGCCGCCATACCGATAAGCCAGACGCCACAATTTGCCGCCGCTGGGGGAAACAAAGAGGTGTAATCCGCCGCCATCGCTGACCTTGCGGGGTTTATCAGTCGGTTTGAGGTTCACGATTTGCCGGTCTGTCAGTGCCATTTGTTGGTATCCACAACTGCAAAAGAGTTGGTATCGTGCCAGATACCAACAGGAATACCAACAAATGATTTGGATGCCAGAAACCGTTATTGGACACCAAAAACCGAAAAGCCAACAAAAAGCCCGCATTTGCGGGCTTATGAGTGAGCTTTCGGATCGTACCGGACGGTCTGAAACAAAGAAATGGTGCCCCCTTCCGGACTCGAACCGGAACTCCTTGCGGAACCGCATTTTGAGTGCGGCGCGTCTACCAATTCCGCCAAAGGGGCATCCTGCCGGTCAACCGGTGTGGACGGCGGGACTATAGTCGGCGATTTTCTCCGGTCGAACGCTTTTTCAACATCTCGGCCAGATAGAGTGATATTGGGTGCAGCAATTCCATGCGTGGTTTACCCTGCACAGCTTTCGACCTAGAAGGCTGGCATTGCTGCTTTGGTAAAGAAGGCGTCCCATGCTTCGCAGACTCTATGACTGGACCATGTCGCTGGCGGGCACCCGCCATGCCGAAAAGGCGCTGTTCGGAATCTCTTTTGCCGAAAGCTCGTTCTTTCCAATCCCACCTGATGTGCTCTTGATTCCAATGACGCTGGCCAAGCCGCGCAATTGGATCCGCTTTGCCCTGATCTGCACCATCGCCTCGGTCATCGGCGCTTTCGTGGGTTACGCCATCGGCATGTTTCTCTATGAGAGCATCGGCGCATGGATCCTCGAAACTTACGGTGCAGCGGATAAATTCGAGAAGATCTCCGAATGGTACAACACCTGGGGCGGCTGGGGTGTGCTGTTTGCTGCCATTACGCCGTTTCCTTACAAGGTATTGACCATTTTTTCCGGCGTCACCGGGCTCAATCTGGTCGTGTTCGCCGCTGTCAGCGTCATCGGCCGCGCCTTCCGTTTTTTCCTGGTGACCTGGCTGCTCTCAAAATTTGGCGAGCCGATCCGGCTGTTCATTGAAAAATATCTCGGCCTTCTTTTCACCCTTTTTATGGTTCTCCTGCTGGGTGGATTTTATGCAATCAAATATGTGTTCTGATTATGCCCGCATCTGACCTGACCATTTCCCCCGCCAATCGGACCCGGACCATGACAGCGCTGTTTCTCGCTGTAGCCATGGCGCTTGTTGTCGGCTCCGCACTCGCCTTCGAGCATATCGGCGGCTACATCCCGTGCGCGCTGTGCCTGGAGCAGCGCATCCCCTATTATATCGGCGCGCCCTTGATGCTCGTCGCAGCCATCATCTCCCTGGCAGGCGGCCCGTCCCGGGCCGTGCGCGGACTATTGGCGATCGGCGGCTTGCTGATGCTCTATGGCCTCGTGCTCGGCGTCTATCATTCCGGTGTCGAATGGCACTGGTGGGACGGCCCCGCATCCTGCGCGACGTCCGCAGATGCCGTAACCAAGGATGCCGGATCTCTGCTGGGTGATCTCAGCTCGAAGAAGCCGCCATCCTGCGATTCCGCTGCGCTGCGCGTGCTCGGCCTGTCATTTGCCGGCTGGAACGTGCTGGCAAGCGCCGCCCTTGCGACCATTGCCTTTCGCGCCGCGTCACAGAAAAGCTAGAGTATCGTTCGATTGAACGAGCACCCGATCACGGCTGCAGTTCAACGTCCCAATAAAGATAGTCCATCCAGCTTTCGTGCAGGAAGTTGGGCGGAAACATGCGGCCGTTTTTGTGCAGATCCTGCACGCTGGGACGATAGGGCTTTTGCTGCGGAATCATGCCCGCTTGCTTGGGCATCACTCCGCCTTTCCTGAGATTACAGGGCGAGCAGGCCGCCACCACATTTTCCCACGTGGTTTCTCCGCCGTGGCGCCGCGGGATGACGTGGTCGAATGTCAGCTCATCCGGAGATCCGCAATACTGGCATTCAAACTGGTCACGCAGAAACAGGTTGAAGCGCGTGAATGCCGGAAACCGGGACGGCTTGATATAGGTCTTGAGGCAGACAACGCTCGGAACCCGCATCGAGAATGTCGGCGACGACACCGCGTGATCATACTCCGCAACGATCTGCACACGGTCAAGGAACACGGCCTTGACCGCGTCCTGCCAGGACCACAACGACAAGGGGTAATAACTCAACGGCCTGTAATCAGCGTTCAGCACGAGCGCCGGTAAGGACTGCGGGGATACAAAAATCGTCAAGCGACTCTCCCGGGCGATTCTCCATCTGCAAAGACTATATTAGGCTGGACATGTCAGGATTGTGAAGCACCTGATTATCGAAACATGCTTTCATCTGAATCTGATGACCGTCAGGCTCCAAGAGGGGTCGCGTCCCGGCGCATGACCGCGCCATAATAGGCCCATAAAAGCCTGGCGGCCACACCGCGCCAAGGGCTCCAATCCTCCGCAAGCCTGTACAAGGCACGGGACTGCGGACGCACATCAAGGCCCAGAATTTCCGCGGCCGCACTTTGCAGGGCCACATCCCCAGCCGGGAAAACATCAGGATGTCCGGCGCAGAACAACAGATAGACCTCCGCAGTCCATGGCCCGACGCCTTTTATCGACGTCATTGTGCTGATCGCCGCACGCCCCTCGAGCCTGCAGAGATGCTCAAGATCAAGTTCGCCGGCAAGCACCGCAGTCCCCACCCGGCAGAGTGTCTCCGCCTTGGCGCGCGACAAACCCGCTTGGCGCAACGCCTCCGGGCTGAGCGCAAGAATCGCCGCCGGGTTGATTTCACCGGCGGCAAGTTCCAGCTTCCGCTGCAGCGCATTGGCGCTGGCCTTTGAAACCATTTGCGACAGAATGATCTCGGCAAGCGTTGCATAGCCGGGCGGTCTCCGCCTCAAAGGCACAGGCCCGCAAAGCTCTATCGCCCGGGCCAGCCGTGCATCGCCCTGCGCAAGCGCAGCAAGGCCCTCGGCAATATCATCCGTGCTGTCGATCCGACGCATATCCGCTTTCCTGACATTTGGGTTTGCTCAACCACGAGAGCCGGTGACGAGGCCCGCTAAAAATGACATGAAACACCATGCCAAACGACAACACCACAACCAAGCCTCAGTTCAGCGTCCCGATTGTCCGCTTTGCCCCCAGTCCGAATGGCCTGCTGCATGTCGGGCACGCCAGATCCGCGATACTGAACTGGCGCTTCGCCAACACCCATGGCGGCACCTTCCTGCTGCGCATCGAAGACATCGATACCATCAGAGCGCGCCCGGAATTCGAAGCGGCGATCATGGAAGATCTGGCATGGCTTGGACTGGACTGGCCAAAGCCGGTTCGACGCCAGTCGGATCACTTTGCCGAATATCAAGCCGCACTGTCTGAGTTGCGCAAGCTCGGCCTCATCTATCCGGCCTTCCTCAGCCGTGCGGGAATCGCAGCAAAAGTCTCCGAAATAGAGAGTTCCGGCCAAATCTGGCCACTCGATCCCGACGGAGCGCCGCACTATCCGGGCAATGACCACACGCTTTCCCAATCCGAGCGCGACCATCGGATTGCAGCCGGCGTTCCTCATGCCTGGCGGCTCGACATGCAGGCCGTTCTCGATGGTCTCAACACACCGCTGTCATGGGCTGAATTCGGTTCCGGTCCGGACCGGGAGACCGGACCCATTACCGCCAATCCTGCTGCCTGGGGCGACGTCATTCTGGCAAGGCGCGATGTCCCGGCCAGTTACCATCTCGCGGTCACTGTCGATGATTCAATCCAGAATATCACCGATGTCATACGCGGCGAGGATCTGTTCGCGGCAACCTCGGTTCACCGGTTGCTGCAGCACTTGCTCGGGCTGCCCGCACCCCGTTACCACCATCATGGCCTGGTGCGCGGTTCTGACGGGCGCAAGCTGTCAAAGAGTGACGGAGCCACGTCCATTGCTTCACTGCGGAAACAGGGCGCCACACCCGACGACATCCTTGCCCTGGCAGGGCTGGCTCCATCGAGCTAAAACCGTCGCCCCTTTATTGTATCACGTCTCGTGCGATGCCTGGCTCTTCGTCCCGGGTGACTGGGCCTTCATCTCGGCGGCGGCGCGCGCCTTGAGAATGGCGGCATTGATTTCCGCACCCAGGATGAAAATCGCGGCAATGATGTAGAGAAACACCAAGGCAATCATGATCGATGCGAGGCCGGCATAAGTCGAGACATAAGTGGCAAATTCCTTGAGATAGCTGGCAAACATGAACGCACCCGCCATCCAGGCGACAAGTGTGACGCCGATTCCGGGAATCACGTCAATCAACCGCCGCCGGCCGGACGGCAGCCACAAATGCGAAGCAACCAGACCAACAATCAGCACCGTGGCCGCAATCAGAATGCGCCAATTGTCCACCGCCGAAATAAGCGTCTCCATCCATGGCAGGAATTGACGGGCCAATTTTAAAACCAGTGGCGCCAACACCAGCAGAAAACTGATCGCCATGATCACCATCACTGCGATGACAACGAAAAACAGGCTTTGCGCTCGGGTGAAATACCACGAGCGTGTTTCCGTCACCCGGTAGGCGCGGTTGAGCGAAACCCTCAGCGCTTCCACTCCGTTGGTGGAAAAGAACGCCGCCGCAAGCACCGACAGAGTGAGCAGGCCGCCACGCTCCACGGTCAGCACATTGATCACCTCGCGCGAGATCGGCTTGGCAATCGATTCCGGCCAGGTATCAAAGATCAGGTGCGAGGCCGTTTCCGCATAGGCATCCGCGCCCAGAAAACTTGCCAGCGCTGTTCCGAAGATCATGAACGGAAACAAGGCCATGAGAATTGACAACGCCACATGACTGGCCATCGCCCAACCATCATCATTGTTGAAATGGGTAACCGCATCGAGGATGACGGTGAACATACGCCGCAATGTTTGCTCCCTGCTTGACTGACATCCAAACCGAACCGGCATTGTCAGTCCTGCATGATTATGGGATTTGATACGTCACGGGAACAGGGCAGATCACACAATGAGTGGCAAAAACCAACAAAAGACCATCCTGGTGACAGGCTGTTCGAGCGGAATCGGCGCCTATTGCGCCCGCGCGCTCAAGTCCGAAGGCTGGCATGTGATCGCCTCTGCCCGCACTGAAACTGATCTTTTGGCGTTACGAAACGACGGATTTGAGGCCTTTCGTTTGGACTATGCCGATCCGGACAGCATCGCTGATTTTTTCGCTTCCGCCATGGCGGCAACCGGCGGACGCTGCGATGCGCTGTTCAACAATGGCGGGTATGGCCAGGTCGGAGCTGTCGAGGATCTTCCGGTCGACGCCTTGCGGGCCCAGTTCGAAGCAAATTTTTTCGGCTGGCATGATCTGACACGGCGGGTCATCCCGGTGATGCGGGCACAAGGCCATGGCCGCATCGTCCAATGCTCTTCCATTCTCGGTCTGGTCCCCATGCGATTCCGCGGCGCTTACAATGCCTCCAAACATGCGCTGGAGGGCCTCTCGGTCACTCTGGCGCTGGAACTTGAAGGGACTGGCATCCATGTCAGCCTGATCGAGCCCGGCGCAATTGTCAGCCAGTTCAGGGCCAATGCCCTGCGGCTGTTTCATCGCAACATAGACATTGAGAACTCCGTTCACCGCAAGGATTATCAGGCGCAGCTCAGCCGTCTTGAAAAAGAGGAACTCTCAAACAGCGGCAAGCTTGGACCTGAAGCTGTCCACGAAGTATTGCGCCACGCCCTCACCGCCCGGCGCCCGCGCTATCATTACGCAGTGACGCGCGCGGCGAAACTGGGCATTATTGCCCGCAGGGTCTTGCCGGCAAGGCTGTTTTATCCGTGGCTCGCCAGGCAGGATTGAGCAGCCTGCCGCCGATGGACTTGTTAGCAAAAGGCCCTATGTTCCCAACCGAATTTCGTTACCAAGGAAGCCACCCGATGTCGTCAGTAACCTACGTCTTGTCTATCATCGTCATGCTGGCCGTGGCGGCTGTTCTGGTGCGCGGTCTCGTCAACATGGCGCGAGGCGGCAACTCCAATCTGTCCAACAAATTGATGCAGATGCGCGTGTTGCTGCAATTTGTCGCGGTGGTGCTGATCGTCGCCACTTTGTGGCTCACTGGAGGCGGCCGCTGAGCTCAACCACCTCAGGCACGACATCCTCACAATCCGTTTCAGAAAGCTTGTCCCATGGTCAAACTCAACAAGATCTACACCAGAACCGGTGATGACGGCACGACAGGCCTGGTGGCGGGCGAGCGACGGCCGAAATATGATCTGCGGATTGAGGCCTACGGCACCGTCGATGAGGCCAATGCCGTGATCGGAATAGCGCGGCTTCACACAACCGAGTTCCCTGACCTCGACGCCATGCTGATGCGGGTTCAGAACGATTGCTTCGATCTTGGCGCAGATCTGGCCACGCCCGACACCGGCAAGAAGCTGGATTATGAACCCTTGCGGATTGTCGATGCGCAAGTTGAACGGATTGAAAACGATATCGATCTGCTCAACGCCGATCTCGAGCCGTTGCGTTCCTTTATCTTGCCCGCGGGAACTCCGGCCTCAGCCCACCTGCATCTGGCCCGCACCGTCGCACGCCGCGCCGAGCGGTTGATGGTCGCGCTCGCCGCACAGGACAATGAAGCTGTCAATCCAGCAGCCATCCGCTTCGCCAACCGATTGTCCGATTTCTTTTTCGTCGCTGCACGCTGGGTCAATGATCACGGCCGCACGGATGTGCTTTGGGTTCCCGGAAAAAACCGCTAGGCTCCGCCCGCATGACTTGAGAGCCACCCCGGCCCAAACGGAAACCCTCACGATGTTCATTCCGCTTTATGATTCAAACGGCCTCAAGCACATCAAGTTGCAATGGGTGACGTGGTCGCTGATCGTGATCAATACTCTGGTCTGGGCGGTGACCGGACTTGCCGGCAATGACAGCGAATTCACCAACGCCACATTTTTGGGCTTGGGATACATCCCCTCCGTGGTCAACGATATCGCCGAACTGCCGGCTTCGCTCGTTCTCGTGCCAGAAGACGCGACCTATATCACCTATAGCTTCCTGCATGGAAACCTGCTGCATCTCGGCTCGAACATGCTCTTTCTGTGGGTTTTTGGCGACAATGTCGAAGACGCCATGGGGCACATCAGATTCCTGATTTTCTATTTCCTGTGTGCCGCCGCCGGTGCTTTCATGCACGGGCTTCTTCTGCCGGCGTCTGACGGACCTTTCATCGGAGCTTCAGGTGCGGTCGCTGGCGTGATTGCAGCCTATCTCATCCTTCACCCGCGGGTTCGGGTCTGGGTTCTGGTGCTCGGACGCATCCCGCTGCCTTTGCCTGCCTACATTCCGTTGTTGTTCTGGGTCGGCACCCAATTCTTTATGGTTGTCACCGACATTGGCGGCGAAGTGTCCTGGGGAGCTCATATTGGCGGCATCATAGCGGGCGCAATTCTGGTGCTTGTTTTCCGTCGTTCCGGCGTACCGCTGTTTGACCGGACCATCGAAAGCCCGAAAGCAGTTATCCATGAAACGCCGCACCCCGAGCCGGAAAATGCAGCGTCGCAGACTCCTCCAACGAAGTGGGGACGGTAGCATCATCGGCTCCAATTTGACGCGAACGTAAACGTTATTTATTCCGCGTCGCAAAATCTCCTGTGCTGTTGCGATTGAATTTGGAGAAAAATCGCGTATCCATGTCGCCAATCGGCTATCCGGGTGGCGTCTGCACAGGCAAAGTCTGGATATATGACCTGATGCTTGGACG